>Ga0123342_1006697_pt1 | contig 15790 bp, 9 predicted proteins | sample Turbeawhitnodule_FD_89960 | JGI IMG/M metagenome (GOLD analysis project Ga0123342, IMG submission 89960) | Root nodule microbial communities of legume samples collected from Mexico - Turtle bean Mexico white nodule | ecosystem: Host-associated > Plants > Roots > Nodule | place: Mexico: Nepantla... | reverse complement strand
ACAACTTTTATATTTTTGTTTTATTCTTTTGTCTTCATTACTTTCGGTCAAAACCTCTCGGTTTTAACTTAATCATCTTAATTGTTATACTATGTAGTTCTCGGCATGAACCTCTCGGTTTTATCCTATCAGTACAGAAATATATAATTTTTTTACTAAAAGCAATTAACTATTTTTCAATACAAATTAATTATTAGTAAAATTGATTAATTTATATATAAAAAATGCCTTTTTTTTTTTCCTCCTTCATATCAAATTCGTAGTTATGTATATTTGGTTTTTTATATTTATTTGAATGTCTATATCTATAGGTTATGACAAACACGTTCTATCGATATATTTAAAATAAAAGAAGATAAATAATGATTGTTGTATTTAAAAGATACACTTAATCTTGAGAAAAAAAAAAAGCACGCTCTATCTTTTTAAAAATAATATATTTAATGAAAATTAAAAAACAAATAATTTCATTTCATTCAATATTGTTCTATCTCCTACACCTTATTGTCTTTTTCATTAACTCTTTTCGATAAATATATTTATTTATAGAAATATTAATTATAAGCTTTGGACTGTGGAATCTTAAGTTAGAGGAACTTTATGCATAATGATTGAGAGACTTTTAAAAGTTCTCCTTTAATTTTATTAATTCTAAAAGATCTCGTTTAATTTTATTAATTTTTTGTTGAAAAAAAATATAAATATTAATTTGAATTTTAAAAAATAAGTTGAGATATAAATATATACTAACATAATAAATTTTTATGCATAAAATAATAAAAGCAATTAAAACTTTAGATGAAGTTCACATGAAGATGATAGTTACTTGATGTTAAAAGACTTTAGTGTTGAGAACTTTGACTCAATGTTGAATATGAATCTGAATAATTTTACCTAGGTTAATGTTGTGGCTAAAATAAAATACAAAATAAATTTCATTAATTTTAATCAATCATAATAAATTGTTGGGAGGATATGATGAAAGCACATTTTTAGTTTTAAAAAATCTATTTAATTAAGACTTAGTTAACAAAGTTTGTATTAATGATCCAAAAATATTTTATTTACAAAATAAATGGTCTTAAAAGTTAATAAATAAACAGTAAAATAGTTTTATTTTTTAAATCTATCATTTTGAAATAAATTGAATTTCTTATTTTAAGCTAAAACTATGAAATTGAAATAAACCAACAAATTATTTTTAATTGATTATTTATGTGATTTTTTTAATCTAAACTATATTGTTTTATATTTGCTTTGGAAAAATTGGTGAATTTAAGAGTGGTATGTAAATTGATCATAGTTATAAAGATTAGGAAAAAAACTGCAATTCACTAGGTGATCCTCAATTTTGAACTTGCATCTCCATCCAGTTATGCTGGTTTAAAACATCAAATTAATGTAACAAACTATAAAAAAAAAAAAGACAATGATTGAATAATATACCATGGATGAATAAGAGATAGAGTAACTCACACTTAAATCCTTAAATGTGGAATTGTGATAAGGTAATAAATAAGAATAAAATTGAGTAACTCATACCTAGGGCTAATATGAATATGTGATAAAGTAGATTTTATGATTTTTTAGTCAAACTTAACTTTTTAAAATTTTGTTTAGTTTTTTCTATTTAAAAGTTTACTTCTTTTATTAAACAAATAATAAATTAAATTAAAAAAAATATTTCAGAATTGTCTATTAAAAATAAGCATAGATTTATGTACACCTAAGCTTCATTAGGCAACAAATCTTCAAAAATTGTAACGCCAAAAATCCTTGCAAAGTAAATCCCTTCCCTACCTAAAATGAGTAAGGTGTTTCAGCAACATTTCTGCTACAAGTTCTTTTATCCTTTATCCTGAAAAGGAAGCCATAATTGCTAAAACCTACTCTACATCCCATAACTCCTAGAACCAAAGTGAAAAATTATTGTGTTTATCAATCCAGTTACAAGCACTAATAAAAGTTTACTAATCTTTGATGATTTTAAATAATATTTTAAATAACTAATAAATATGATACAAATTACTTATACTTACTCGTTAATTTGTTTAATAAAATATTTTAATAAATAATAAATAATCTTAAAATACTATATATATCATCATTATTAGAAGTATTTATCATAATTTTTTATAATAAAATTTAAATATATTTATTTTGATAATATTTAGTTTAATTAACCCAATGTAATTATTTTAAGGATATTCTTTTTAAAAAAAATTATTCTATATGTAACTCCATGGTTATAGAATTGTCTATAATTTTTTAATAAAGAATTACTTTTGCTCCTTTATTTTTTTCTTTTTTTTTAGTTTCAATGTGTTTATTTAAGTTTTTAACAGCACTTTTAAAGATTTTTTATAATTCTATTTAATATAAACAATTATATTTTATAAATTTAAATATAAATATATTTTATAAATTTAAATATAAGTAAATATTTTATATTCTTAAATCATTTCTTGTTAAATTTTAGTAAAGAGAAAACTTTATCATTTGAAATTAGTACGTATTGGAACAACATTTTTTTATAAATATTTTTAAATATAAAATAAAATAAAAAATGATACATTTACCTGTTTATAAATCAACTTATCTATAAACTAATTTGTAAAGTTTTTTTTTAATTTTTACAAAATTTATTTTTTAATTTTATAAATTTTTTTAGAATTTTATAAATTAATTAATTTTATTTTTATTTAAAGGACCAAACCTATCTATAGATGTTCTCAACAGTTTATTTAATATTCAACTAATAACATATCATGTTTATCTTTTTTTTTTTTTGGTGTAGTATTTGCAAAATTGTGCAGATATTATATAGATATTTAAAGTCAAGATTTTGAAAGATAAAATTTACATTAAATAATAATTTCCATGATCAAACGTTAATTGAATATTATCTTTATTATACATAACTAAAGTGTTAGTTATTAAATAAAAATATTAATATATCACTAATTAATTTGACCACCATTTGACTTTTCATGTATTACAACTAATTTAACTCAAGAAAAAACGTTTTGCATTAGTATAAGCTAGAAACGTCCTAACCCAACAACATTGGTATTTGCAAAAAAATCCCACCTTCCAATGCTAATGTGGTCTAGTGCATGAAGAGTATGACAGAGCTCATTGTCAATATTATGAAGATTTTGTATGACCACTTATAAAAGAAATAGAAAAAATAAAATTAATTTGCATAATTTTTTTAATTTTATTTTAATTTTTTAATATGTGTAAATTATTTTTTAGCATTATATTTATTTTATTATTTATAAAATCTTGTTTGAAGATGACTAAAAAACAAAGATTGAGTTTCCTTCATACAAACAAAAGTTAACAAAGGCGAAACTTGTGTTCTCTCTCCGAAAACTAATGCATTTATGTATTTATGTTCTTCGTCACAAAAGTTAACAAAGTCGAAACTCTTGTTTTCTCTCTCTCAAAGATAATGCATTTATGTTCTTCGTCACTCCCATTAATGCATTTACACCCGTTCAATACTCTCATCAATAACTTTCAACCCTCTTTTCTTTCTCTTCTTTTTAGTCATCTTATTTTGTTTATTTATTTATTTATTTAATCATTTCATTATTTGCCCCACCACTGTTAAACCCTACTTAAACGTGTTTCTGGTCTAAGTCACCCCAAAACAACTCTTTCTCTTCCTTAATCCCCACCCACTAGTTTCTTTGAGGTGACCCACACATTCAGTTTTTTAGCTACCTAGTTCCTTCTATATGCAATTTTTCCTTTTATTTTATTTTATGTAACTTATATTATTATCTCAGCTTTCTTATATTTAACCCTTGTCTTTTGTAACTTTGGACTTATTGTAGAGTGAGAGAGTGTGAGAGTTGCATGCACACACACCTTATCTCAGTTAAATCAGATTGTTTTTCAATTTTCTTTCCTTTTTTTCTCCTTTTCGTGTAACTATTGTTAACCTTTCACACCATGTCAACTCTTTTTCTATTTTGTCGGTTCTGAATTCTCGTTTACATTTGTCAAGAAAGTAATGCATTTTCTCTGCATGTAAGAGAGAGCATTACCGTTTAGCACAATCCAAATTTTGTAGTCCTAGAGAACTATTAACTCGGTTCATGGTTTTGGACAGATACTGACAGTTTTGAAATCAATATTTTCTCTCTCTCCTCTTCTTGCCAGCCACAGTTTTAGCAGAACCTCAGGGTCAAATTAAAACCACATTTAAATACCAAGAGTTATACAAGGAGGAGAAAGACACCACATAAGTTCATTCAGGAAGAGTGAGAGGTTTGGATCACTGTAGTTCTGCAAAGTGCTGTGGTTTGTAAAGAAAATCCCCACCCTTCCACCAAGGTTGATCAAAACCAGGTGAGTTCTCCTCTCTCCAGTCTCTTACTTCCTTTCTCTTCATAAAACACATCAAGTACATTACTGTACCAGCATTAAACTAACATTCTCATACCATTTATACAAGATTTGTGATAAAGCCCTTTAATTTCTTCTTTTTGTTACACAGCACTACTGATACCTTTACTTTTTTTTCCATATCTGAATTCTCACTTAGAGAATTTACCACCTTCTGTAACTGTTGCTACTCTAATCAATGGTGTTTTTTCTAGAGAAGAACCTTCTTGTTTTTTTTTTTTTGACAAAGGATTTTGTCAAACCACTCTTTTAATTTAATTTAACTATTTTTGGTCATCCCCAGTGTATCTTTTTGAGTGTGAGAATAAGACTGCATGGTGTGTTTATTTTTTATTGCTAAAATTCCAAAAAAGATATTGTTGGTACTACTACCCTTTTTGATTAATTGTGTAACACATGTTGACTTGTAGAGAGCTTTCTCTTTCACTTTCTGTCTTGACATGCAGATTCAATAACAACAGCCTGTGACTTTTCTAAACAAAAGGATTTGAAACAATGTATCACAATAACAACACCAACTCTTCCAATTCTCAACAACAACCACATCAGTCCACACCAGAAATTCCACCACATAGGACAACCTTGGAGAATGATTTGGAAAGGAACAAAGATGATGAAGCTGCTGGTAATGAAATAGATGTTCCTCCTTCCAGTGACCAAGATCCCGACAGTCAGATGAGAAAGAAGCAGCGTTACCATCGTCACTCACATGATCAGATATTGGAGATGGAATGGTAAGGATCCATGTTCCAATTCACATTTTTTTTATCTAATTAATAAAATGACAAAAAAAAAATTGAATGTTTAATTAAATATTATTAATGTTTTTGAACTGTGATCTTGTCAGTTTCTTTAAAGAGTGTCCTCACCCAGATGACAGACAAAGGAGAGAGCTGAGTCGAGAACTCAAATTGAACCCCTTGCAGATCAAGTTCTGGTTCCAAAACAAACGTACCCAAGTGAAGGTAAAGGAGAAAGTCTCTTAAATTTCTATGTTAAGAACAATTCACCTTTATCTCATTCTTTTCCTCTTTTTCTAATTATGAATTATTATTATTTTTTCTTACAAATTTTTCCCCATTTTTTTTCATTATGTTAATTACCCCTCTCTTATATATTTTTTTTCTTGCTACCACTTAAGATGAAGGAAACTAGTTATTAAATTAAAAAAATATTTAGAAAAAATATTGTTATTTTTTTATATGTCTTGCGTTCGAGGTTTCTCCTTTTTCCAATTAAAAACAAATATTTTAAAAAACTATTATTTTTAATGAAGTGTTAATATTAATTCTCAATTATAGAAAAACACAAATACAAGGATCTAGAAATTCTATTGTAAAAAATTCTAAGCCCAGTCAAGAGATCAGAACAATTACGGAAAAGATTTAGACAACTCGGATTTTATTTATGCATTAAACTCCAAGTCATTCAATCTTTGTTCAAGGAGATTTGAATTCATTTTTTTCAACTCAGAACAATATACTATTTATCTTATTCCCCCCTTCTTTTATCACATTACTTAATATACAAATATAAAGTTATTACTTCTCTTTATCTCTTTTTTGTTCTTTATATCTCTCTTCTGTGTCACCAGCACTCTAACCAGTATTAATTGTTCTCACAGTACCACTTGATTTAGGTACACTTGCTTGTCTTAAATATATGCATGTTGTGCTATTATCTAATTATACTCTCTTGTCATGTATACAGTCTCTACATGAACGCCATGAGAACAATCTTTTGAAGGCTGAGAATGACAAGCTTATTGCAGAGAACATGAGGTACAAGGAGGCACTACTTCATGCTTCTTGCCCTAGATGTGGAGGCCTCACTGGAGAAATGTCCTTTGATGAGCAACAGCTGAGGGCCGAGAATATGCGAATAAGAGAAGAGGTAATCACTTTGATCATTAAATCATACAACTCTCAGTGTTCAATCTTTAGTGTGCTCATTTTTCATTTTTTGTTTTCTTACTTCTATTTCAGATTGAAAAGATGTCAGCAAAGATACAGAGATTTGATGGAAAACCTGGGAGTTCCTATTATAACATGCCATCTCAAAACCAGATGATGCCTCCTAGGTCCCTTGATCAGGGAGTTGGAAATTATAGAGCACAGACACATATGATAGGGGAAATGCTCGGTGACAATAATGAATTCCTTGGGACACTCCCAATTTCTAATGATTTTGAAAAAAACATCGTCATGGAGATTGGTAACGTAGCAATGAAGGAACTCACAAACTTGGCTATGGCTGAAAAGACTTTGTGGCTCCCCGGAAGCTGTGGCTGTGAGATTCTGGACCAAGATGAATATCTGAGGTCTTTTCCTAAGGGAATAGGTCCAACACCCCTAGGCATAAAAATAGAAGCTTCAAGGCATTCCGCAGTGGTCATCATGGATTACAATAAACTCGTTGAGATGTTTATGGATGTGGTGAGTATTAATACTCTTTCCAACTATGTGTTACAGGAACACCAGTAAAAATATCTATAGCTTCTGATTTGATTTTCCAAACTTCTTACTCTTATTAGGATTTACTTTATCTCTCTCCAGTTTAATCTTATAATCATCACCTTATTCATTATGTTTTCCACTTTGATCATTTTTTTATTGAAGGTGAGACATCATTGTAAGACGATTATATAATATTTTTTATTGCTAAAGAAACATTTATTTTGATGTATAGTTATTGTCAAAATAAAAATGGTAGGTTTGGACAATTTGCAGAATCATATTAACCTGGTTGACTGACATTGAGACTGTTGATAATGATTTTCAGAATCAATGGGCAAACATGTTTTGCGGCATAATTTCAAGGGCATCGTTACATCAAGTTCTGGAAATTGGCCTAACAGAAATCTTCGATGGAGCCTCTCAAGTGGTAAGCAAAGTTTAATTTATTAATTTGTCCTAATTCCTTCAAGCTTATCCACTTTGTCACCTCTCTGGAGAATTGATTAACTGGTTAAAATTAATTCCATGCCTAAACCTAACAATTCCAATTTCATTTGTTATTTCAGATGTCAGCTGAGTTCCAAGTCCCTTCACCGCTTGTTCCTGTTCGTGACGACTATTTCGTGAGGTTCTGTAAGAGGAGAAGTGTAGAATCATGGATTATTGTTGATTTTTCCGTGGATCAGCTGCGACCTAGTTCATTCACAAAAAGCCGAAGACGACCCTCTGGTTGCGTGATCACAGAATTGCCAAATGGTTACTCAAAGGTCATATTTCAACTATTAACTTCTACAGTGATTAATTACATTACTTTTCCATGGAGAAAACATTGTTGAAACAACCACTAATTATGAATTGTTTTCTTCAGATTGTTTGGATTGAACATGTAGAACTGGAAGATAATGAGGTGCATGAGCTTTACAAAAGCTATGTTAATTCTGGCCTTGCCTTTGGAGCTAAACGCTGGGTGGCATCATTGGGTAGACAATGCGAACGTCTTGCTAGTGCAATGGCCACAAACATACCGCCAGCAAGCATTGGAGGTATATATATAGATATATGTGACATCTTTTGATCTTTCTTCATTTTTTTTTCTCTTTTTTGATCCATTAATTTTTAAGATTGTGTAAAAAGGTTAGACACACTCAAGTGCAAAAATTGGTGACTTAATTTGTGTGACTTGGAATGTTTATATTTATGTATACAGTGCTAACAAACGGCGGCGGTCGAAGAAGTATGATGAGGCTGTCGGAAAGAATGATGATGAGCTTTTGTACTGCTGTTGGTGCTTCCACTGCAAATACTTGGACACTACTAACAGTTGCCGGTGAAGATGTAAGGGTCATGACCAGAAAAAGTGTGGATGATCCAGGCAGACCTTCTGGTATTGTGCTCAGTGCTGCAACTTCTTTGTGGCTCCCACTTCCTTCAACGACCGTTTTTAGTTTTCTGCGATCTGAAAACTCAAGAAATCAGGTAATGTATACAATCCCATTATTGGTTACAAGTTACAATTACATATCTCCATTCATAATACAATATCTAGCTAATTTAACTAAAATTTCTGAGAAATAAAGGAGAGTACTAATTTAATTAGATGCAAAGGTGAGAACTCAAGCAGTTTTGACTTGGATAAATTTGCATTTTTATATATTTTGAACAGAACTAATCTGGCAGTATCTGTTATATGCCCTTGTTATAATGATTAATTTTCTTGCTTGGCCTTGCAATGGAAGCTTAATTGGTAGCTATTGTTCATTATATTCTACAAATTTGCAAACATCTTGTTGAATTTGCAGTGGGACATTCTCTCTAACGGAGGACAAGTGGTAGAATTGGCACACATTGCCAATGGTCATGATACTGGGAACTGTGTCTCCTTGCTTCGAGTCAACGTAAGTTGTTAGTATAGCATGCTAAGAGGTACACTTGATATAGTTTACACATCTGATTATAGCTATAAATAATCTGACATGGTGTTTGGTGAATGCAAATTGTAGACTCAGGATTCCAGCCAAAGCAATATGATTATACTTCAAGAGAGTTGCACTGATGCAACGGGATCGTTTGTTGTGTATGCTCCTGTTGATTTAATGTCCATGAATGCTGTGTTGAAAGGTGGAAATCCTGATTGTGTTGCCCTGCTGCCCTCGGGCTTTGCTGTTCTTCCTGATGGGCCTGAACCGATGGTTGGATCTGGAGGTTGCCTTCTAACAGTGGCATTTCAGATATTGGTTGATTCTGTTCCAACTTCAAAACTCTCTGCTAGTTCAGTGACTACTGTTAGCAGTTTAATCAAGTGCACAGTTGAGCGGATCCAGGCTGCAGTGTGCAGTGGCCGCACTAATTAGGTGCAGAGCCCTCAAATATATAGTAAGCAAATTGATGACCCTTCATTTGCTTCAGGTTTAATTAACTATGTTTCACTTTTAGTAATGAATCTATAGAAGTTTACATATAAATTATTTCAGTCTCTAAGGTTTTTCTTGTACTACATGCAGATAGAACAGATAGATAAAGATGATAGACAAATAAGGAAGGTGGTCCTAACTTTATAGTTCTTGGGTGCAGCTAGTGACTTTACTCAGCTGGTGGGAACGATGTTAGGTTGGGGCATTGACTTTCCTCAAAGTGAAAGTTGTTCCATATGGCCTTCATATATAGATGTAATAAATAAGTCTGGATTTCTCTTTATCAGCGGACCTTTTATTATTGTGCTGTAAACTTGGATGATTTTTTTCACTTCTAAACTTTCTTAATGTTTCTTATGTGCTTCAGAAAATCGCTATACAGCTCCATTGATGTGTTTGAAAACCTATTTTATTTTATACAACAACCATATACCTTTCAATACTATTATAAATCTATCACATTAGAAATTATATACACCTCTCATATATCTCATAGTTTGTTAAAATATCATTTCTCTAAACTTATATAAGATATTTGTTTTTTAATATTTTTATCAAAACAAAAATGAAACATTTAATGTTTCAATCTTATTACAATAAAAGAAATTTAAAATTTCTGTATAATTTCCAAAAAAAATCAACATAAGTCAAAGTAGGAAGAATCACCTTTAAACTATCAATAGTCCCTTACTCATCAACTATATAAAAAAAAAACATATATACTACTGCTTAGATTGAGCATAGAAATTGTTGGCACTACTAAAATATTAAGCACACAAACAAAAAGAGTTAAAATATAAGTATTTAGAAGATCAAGAATCAAACCTCATATTTGTATAGTTAGTGACCTCATGTCTGACCTCATATTTGTTCATCAAAAGAATGACTATTTTGCCGATTAAAAAATAAAAGTGTTTTGTCGTCTGTTATAACTATGATCGAAGTGTTTTGTTATGTTTTTAACATTTTCTTTGCTAAATTAATTAACAAATTGGTTTATTAAAATTTAATTTTATTGGTTTTGTTGAGCAAAGCATATTCTAAGTAAGAAAAAGAGACTAAAAAATTTACAAAAAGAAAATAAGATTAGAGACTTTTTTGAAAGACCAAATTGTGTTCATGTCTACTTGGTTAATACATTAATCATTACTTTCTTTATCGATGTGAATCCAAGTGGATAATCAATCGATGTGATATTTTTTTTATAAAAACACTTATATAAGGCAATATAGTTTTGGGTTTGATTTCCATGCTTGAAAATGTATACATAAATTTGGGTGGGTATGATTTATACAAAAATATTTACTTATATTAATCATTACTTTCTTTAACGAAGTCATTATTTAAAACCAACATTTTTCTCAATATAAAGGAGATTTACGCAATAAGTTACTCAAGAAAGTTATCTATTGCATCCTTTTAAATTCAAAAGTACAACAATAATTGCATGTATCATATAATATAGTTAAAGAACTGTGTGAGATAATTTTTTATTATTTTTTTCATTAAAATTATATATATTTTTCTAAAAATAATTTTACAATTATATATAATTTTCTAAAAATAATATACTTTTAATTAATTTTATTTTTTTTGATAAAAAACAATTATGATTATGAAAATTATAAATATTTTAACTTAATTATATAAAATTATAATTATAATTTACTCATGCAATTTCTTTTATTAAAATTATAAAAATTATTCAAAGATTTAAAAAAAATATTTAAAAAATAATTATTCAATCATTAATAAGAGTAATAGAAAGTGTGCCTTTTCATAAGAATATCATCGATTCATTTATTGAAGATGTCATGTGGTTGTTACCACAAAAGTACACTGGTACTTTCACGAGTCTTGATATAGTGACACTATCTTACAATAATATATATTTCATGCTTCAGACGTCACAATAACAATGTATACATTTGACGCTTCAGACGTGACAATGACGTGTCAGAATGAGATCGTGTTTGTTGAGGTGACATTCAAATTAGGGTAGTAACGCGAATGAACAGTGAGATGCGAGTTCAAAATAGAATAAAAAATATATATTACATTGGTTCTTAGTAACAATCTGTATAATATATTATTATTTTTTACTCGGAATGACCCATATTACACCTGTTAAACCATCTAATCGGTGTAATATATGACCCGTATTAAAAAAAATTGAATATTTTCATAAAGAGTGGGTGGTCATAAACGTCAAGTAACCACTTACATGCACATGAGTAACCAATTTTGTGTGTCAGTAAAAAAGAAAGAATATATTACACCGATTCTTAATAACAACCGGTGTAATATATTATTATTTTACTCATAATGACTCATATTCAAAAACTTTTTAAATATTTTTATGAAGATTTGGTGGTCATAAACGTCACATAAGTAACCACTTATAGGCACACGGGTAACCAGTTTACGTTTGCTAGTACATGTGAAAGAACCTGTGGTTGGATAACCATTTCTGGTAGGTGGGTGTCCATATTACACCGGTTAAGTCATCTAATGGTGTAATATATGACCTAATGACACTGAACACTTGAACAACAAACAAAGAAGCAGCGACAACCGTTTCGCTTATTATAATGATTGGTCCATGCTTTCCGCAGCTTCTTTCTCCCTCTCTCTGACGAGGTTGTTGCTTCTTTCTCCCTTTCATTTGAAACTCTTACGATAAACCCTTACACTCTTACAAAACTGTCACATCGATCACATCAGAATTACAAAAAATCTCACTGCCACATCCTCACCGTCACATCTGCGACGTCAAGTTTGTGTTAATAGACAAAGGGTGTTAACAAAACATTTTCCTACTTTCAGACTGTAAATTTTCTACAGTACACTTGTCAATCACTAATATTATTATTTTATTTTAAAATTATATTATATTTATTTTTATTAGTTGAATATAACATTTTATTATTAAAAGGATGGTTTGTGAAGAAGTATAAGTGAGAGAAAAAGAGTGTCAAACTTGTATTTTCCTAAATAAAATGAAGGTGTTATTATTAAGAATTTACGTATGTTTTTATCCCTGAGAGCAAGAAACCAAATTTAAAGGAAATAAGAGATGGAATAAAAGCAAAGGGAGACAGTATAATTGAAGCCTGCTTTTATTTATGGTCTGACAAAAATACAAGTACAAGAACTTCTCATAAAACTGATAACATCTGCATTGCCTAAAATAACAATAGTTTTTACACTACATGTACATGACTCTGGCATAATGGTCATACTACTGCAAGATTCAACTCTTTCTATTTTGGTATAATCATCAGAGGTAAAGTTCAAGATTTGAGTCCAGTCTAAGATAGCCAATGCACAAAACTGGTCAACTTGAGTCAGTCAAATCCGCATTCGTTTCCTTGGGGTACCCTCTTCATAATCATGCTGCATATAAACAAAAGAATAAACATGCTTAAGTTAGAGTGTGTGTTGAAAAGAGAATAGTTCAGAGTATGTTACAAGCATTCTAAAAATATACCTTTCGAAGATGTTGGGAGGGAGGCCTTTTAGATTCTGATCTGCATTTGGCATGGATTATGGGACCTAACTGTGACCTGTCCATGGCTGCTAATGTTCCTGTGGGTTGATAGAGGTATGCAGCTCCTCTATACATCCAGTCATCCATTTCATCACTGTAAAACTCATCAAAAGGCTCTTTACATAGAAAACATGTTTTCTGGTTCTCATCTGCTGACACTGCCAACTCTTCATAATCTTTCTTTTCTTCTTTTGTTTCTGTTGGGAAAAAAGATGGAACTGACTTTGTTCCCAATGCCTCTGCACCACTAAGCCACATCCTTTCACTCACAAAGAATTGGCGACTTGATCTCTGCTTCCGCGTTTTAAGCGCCCGATTCTTAGTCACATGCCAATCCATATGACTTCTGTGTTCCTCTTGGCTTCTGAATCGGAGCCCACAAGTACTGCATTGTCTTGGGAGATCACCATACAAGGCATTCACTACAGACTCATACCGAACCTTCAGATTGACTGCATTAAACTCTGTTCCGATACATTTCTGAAAAGCAAATAATTTGTATGAAAATCTTGGGTGGCACAACACAATCAAATAAACAAAGGATAAAGATGAAATGAACTCATGATAGATAATACATTAGTATTTGAGAGCAACGCACTCTTCTTAACTTACCTGTGTTGGCAGTAGTTTATCCCGTGAGATGACCTGAGAAATTTGAGAAGCAAGTGAATCGGCCTGTTGGCTTGACATAACTGGACCAACATTTGAATGAGGTTTCATCATTTGAGATGAAGCAGGACGATGACTTGGATGAAAAGGGTGGTTTGCAATACTTGGGAGTGATGAAGGGAATTGCACAGGTAACGGATTCAACATGGTTGTACATGTAGATTCACCATGTCCCGAACTCATCCCTTGACTAAACTGTGAGGTTGATGGATCCTGAGATGGAAAAAACTGTGGCTGTGGTGCTTTCCAGTGATTTTTCTGGTTGGAAGAAATTTGTCCAGGAAGTATTGGATTTAAGATAGGAGATCGAGTGACATTCTGATTTGCAGAAGGTGTTGTTTCAGAAGATGCTAGCACAACTGATGGTGGAGGTTTCACATTAGAGGCAATGCCAGAAACCATTTTTGGCACTGCATGTCGAACGCCATATGGGTTGAAATAACTTCTGCGAGTGTGATTCATTGAAGGTTTCGTAAGAGTCCTTGCTTGATCCCTATCACTGAAGATATGTTGTGACGAGTTATAGGGATGATGAGAAGTCTTCCTAGCACAATGAGATTGAGAGGAGACCAGGCTATGCTTCATCTGAATAAACAAATTGCAATCATTTCTATAGGTATATATTTTAGCTTTCACACAAGGTATTTTGTTGTTATAGCCTTATAGGTATATAATTTAATGGGGAATAGCAACATGGTAAATCAAATATACTATAGCAATGTATAGCAGAAAGAATAAATAAGAGATACAAGAGAGGAAACATACCGCCATAGCAGAGGAATCATCAAGAGGAGGAAGCTGAGATCCACTAGACCGATACTTCCAGGCATTTTGCTCTGACAAAGTTGCATTATCTGCAAGAACAGGTCTTTCCCCTGAGAAGCCAACAGTTGAAGGTAATAAACTTTGATTCCTACCATGGTCTATTAGGGTTGACTTAATATCTTTCCAGTCAAACTCCTCCTCTTCAGTGGTCAACCATGATTGTGACCACACCTTATTGCCTATGCAGTTTATATCCATCTGTTCAACTAACAGTGCTTTACTGCTTGGACATTCTTGGCTTTTCTCATTGCCATATGCTTCAATTAAAGCTCTGGAACTTTCAGGATGATATTCATTACTAGGGATGTTAGTGATAGAAGTTGGAAATTGATTACACCCAGAATACTGCATTCGACACCTTACACTCATTTCCACAGTTCTACCTACTCCATAGTCAACTACGTGATGAAGAGAGTTTCTCTCAATTAACCTGCCACCACAATTGTGAAATGTATATTCTTCCATTGATGTAGACAGAGACCTATCAAGTCCAATTCTTGAAGGGGAAAAGGAAATTCCAAGCCTGCTACTGTCTGATAAAAGTTTGTGTCTTGCTATAGCCACAGAGCCAAAGTTTGTATTACTAGCAGTTACTGATGAATGCCACTTTTCAGCACCAACCTGCGAGGATAAAACACACACTGCGTCACTATCCCAACGTTGTTACCTTTTAGCAAAGATGAGTTCCCAAATAAGCGATGAATATTTTTTCTTGAGTGCTAAATATTCACAACAATCATTTCGCACCAGACATAAAATATGAGTAACTGATAAAGACAAACATGCAGGAAAAGACATCACAGCATGGGAGGAAAAAAAAGGACATTCATATATAACACAAATTACTTCTGGTTTTACATGCAAACAATAAACAATTCTAGCTTGTTTCGAAAAGAGAGATATCACAAAAAATCTTACAGAATCCCCAGTTGATCGCTCCTTCTCCCCCACAAGTCAAGTATTTCTGAATCTTTCTATTAACTTGTTAGGGGATACTAAATCTCAATCCAAAATATGTTTATCTTTCTACTCTCTTTTTCTATCATATATTTCTTTAACCACCTAATCTTTTAAAACTTGAAAGTTAATGATTTTTTTATCTTTTATTATATGAAATATGAGAATAATGTTAAAATCTATCATATATTTATTTAACCACCTAATCTTTTACATTTTGAAAATTAATTATTTTTTATCTTTTATGATATGAAATGTGAGAACAATGTTAAAATCTATCAAATATTTCTTTAACTACCTAATCTTTTAAATCTTGAAAGTTAATGATTTTTTATCTTTTATGATATGAAATATGAGAATAATGTTAAAATCTATCATAGATTTATTTAACCACCTAATCTTTTAAATTTTGAAAATTAATTATTTTTTATCTTTTATGATATGAAATATGAGAACAATTAATGTTAAAATCTATCATATATTTCTTTAACCACCTAATCTTT
>Ga0123342_1006696_pt1 | contig 15790 bp, 9 predicted proteins | sample Turbeawhitnodule_FD_89960 | JGI IMG/M metagenome (GOLD analysis project Ga0123342, IMG submission 89960) | Root nodule microbial communities of legume samples collected from Mexico - Turtle bean Mexico white nodule | ecosystem: Host-associated > Plants > Roots > Nodule | place: Mexico: Nepantla... | reverse complement strand
TCCGCTTCGAAAGCCTTTGAACAAGCTTTCCTGATCTTTCGGCGATGTCCTCCTTTCGGCGATCTCTGATCACTTGGTCGTCTGGGTTCGCATCCGGCGACTACGTCACAAACCTGGTGACCGTCGTTTTAGGTATGCTAGAGATCGGGGCACGCCAACTTAACGATTGGCGACTACACGAGCCCCCCGACTTTCGTCCCTTCTGCCAGCCAGGTGTCCCGTTCAACACGCCGATATTATAGTTGGCTGCCACGTCATCACTTTCGACTACCTGGGCGGTACAAAGCTGGACCAGAGGTTAATCAAACCATGTACAAGGGTTTAATAGTTTCTCTTCTTTATCTAACTGCAACCAGACCAGACATTATGTTTGTTGTGTGTCTTTGTGCTAGATTCTAGTCTTGCCCCAAGGAATCACATTTGGTAGGTTATTCTGATTCGGACTTTGCAGGTTGCAAATTAGATAGGAAGGGTACAAGTGGAACATGCCACTTGCTTGGATCAAGGCTCATTTCATGGCATAGTAAGAAGCAAGTGTGTGTAGCTTTATCCACTGTTGAAGCTGAATATATAGTCGTTGGTAGCTGCTGTGCGCAGATTTTTTGGATCAAACAACAACTTGAAGATTTTAGAATAAAGATTAGCAAAGTTCCTCTTCTATGTGACAACACAAGTACCATTAACTTGACAAAGAATCATATCCAACACTCAAGGACAAAGCACATTGAAATAAGACACCACTTCATTTGTGATCATATAACCAATAGAGATTGTGAAATCAAGTTCGTTTCCATAGAAAGACAACTTGTTGATATCTTCACCAAACCTTTATCCAATGATAGGTTATATTCTCTATTAAATGAATTGGGAATTCTTGATATGCATGCTTTATCTTAGTTATGTCTTCTTTTGCTTTGTCTATTTGATGAGACAAATAGGGGGAGAAGGGCTGTTGGGAGTTGTAATGTTCTCAATTATGTTAAACTGCTTTTAGTTTTGGATTTTTAAAACTGTTGTATTCTGGTTTACAGTTTTTCAACCGGTTATCTCTGTATTATAACCGATTGTTCTTATGCAGGTTCTGCTATGTTTTTTTTCTAATATATAGTGCATATATGTTTGGACTAGTCTATTATGTGTTTGTTTAGTAATTGCAAGATTCCACAGATTCTAAACAAAGAACATTCCTAAAAGCATCCCAGGGATTTGTCTCCATCAAATTGGGGGAAATTGTTGAAGATGGGAAGCTTTAATGTGTCAAATCCTCATGAAGCCTTAAGTTGTGTGATCTTTTAGGTTTAGGTTTTGGTATGAGGTTTAGAATCTTTGTAAGATCAGTATTGAGTCTCAGACAAAGCTTATTTCAATCTGTTTTAAAGATTAAAGTGTTTTTCCATGCAAAGGGAAAAACAACTGATTAAAGTTTCGAGATAATCGGTTGTTTGTCACTTAGCTCGCAAAGGGGTTTTGAAGCTATTTTTTGAATCAGTTGTATAACTGACAAAACCATTCAACCAGTTAAATCGTGGTTTTAACCGATTAAATGTATGTGTTCATAACAGTTTTTTGAAAACTTGTTTTAACTTATTTGAATGTTCAAAATTGTCATCAACGATAGCTTTTCAAGGTTTATAAAATGAGTCTTCTTTTGAACGTAAAGTGATTGATGAAACAGAAAAATTTGATACTCTGATTGTGATTGATTTGAGAAGTTACAAACTATTTGTGAAAAGGTTTTCACCAAAGTTTTAGCAAGATTACCTTTGAGCTTTGCTGTGATTAGAAGAACTGATCATAAGGGTTCTGGTGTAATCTGATTCCAGGTGTTTTCTAACCCTATTCAAGTTCTTGTAATTGTTCATATAACTCTCCGTATAACTGCTGTAAAATCTTGTAAAGTCAATGTGATTCTGGCTTGAGGTCTTTGTTGTGTGCAAAGAGGGTGAGTAGGTTTTGTGGGATTCAAAGTCACCTCTTTGTGTGTGGTGTATGTGTAATCTGTGATTGGTTGCATAGTGGATACTCAATGGTTTGACTGAGGACTGGATGTAGCTCTTGGATAGAGTGAACCAGTATAATCTCTGTGTGAGATTCTCTCTATCTCTTCTCTCATTATCTGTTTGATATTTTTCGTTGTCATAAACAACCGGTTGAAACGTATTTTTAACCGATTAAAATTTTGCTATCTGTTTCTGTTTGGTATTTTGATTAGCTTTCTGAATTGCTTTTCTGAGTTGATTGTTAAAGTTTCATTCTAAGCAAAGTATTTGAGAAAATCTTTTGAAAACAATTCACCCCCTCCCCCTCTTGTTCTAGCCATCAAACCTAACATCTTTGACCAGGCTAGCCAGTTAGAAACCTAAGGCTATGCATTGTTCGATGTTGTGCCCAAATGCTCGGTGGAATTCGCACCAAACATCTCTTCGCGATCCCAAGAACCAATCTGTCTTTTAGGGAAACTTTAGCTTATCCGCTACCCCTGACATCCTTCCTTGGTTTTCTTCTTGGGCTCATCTCTCTTGGCTACATATGGGATGTACCTCGAGTCTGTTCTCTTATCGGTAGAGGTTTCATTGACCCTCAAGGACCAATCTCGATTGCTCTTCTTGGGCCTAGGTTGCTTTGAGCACGAGCTGCCATTTTTCGTGAGTACGACCTCTTCCGCCTCAATGTGAGCGACAACTTGTTCACGTACCTCAGAGAATATCTTCGTTGGATTCCTTATTAACGAATCGTTGAATGGTCCTTGTACTGACCAGTCCTTAGGCGTTGTTGACCACTTGTAATGTTGGCGCCACGTACGCAGGGTCCCACGAGCGCGCGTGGGCTAGTGGAGCACGTGCGCCAAGGAGCCAAAGGGTGGTCAGACCTCGGTCGCCAGGATGTACTGACATGCCACTAGACAGTGTAGAGAGGTCGAACATCGAGACCCAAACAATAGAGCTGGGCCACGAAAGGTGGATCCCAGACCACACACCAGTTATCAGTAATGGAGAAGCCTAGGTCACGAGGGCCCATGCGTGTAGAGTGGATGGCGTGTTCAGACATAACACAAGTATAGAGCCACTGGAAAGAGATGACCTGTGAAGGTTGCATTCCAGGGACGAGTTGCACGCATGGCACGTGAACAATTAGGGCACTCCCAGAGACGAGTGACCCCAGAGATCAGGTGCACGAGGAGACACCCAAGAGGTCACCCACTAGAGGTTGCACTCCAGTTAGGGACCCCACGTGTTAGGTTATCCTGAGAGTAGGGTAACAACAGTGTTGGGCCCATCCCATCAGAAAGGCCCATTTCAGGTAAAGAGGAAACCTTAGTTTTAGTCTATAAATAGTAAGGTAAACAAACTTGGCAAGGTACGCTATTCTTTTCCGCCGCTTAATACAGACAGTGACAGTTATACAGTTTGGTGTTTCCTAGCCCTAGTACTGACTTGAGCGTCGGAGTGCAAACAGCCTCTAGGGTGCCCTTTGCCTTTGTGTTTTCAAGCATAAAGCACGTGTGAAGCACACGGATTCTGAATGTGAGAGTGACGTAGATGCACGAAGACATATTTGGTCAACCAGCGGGAACATTTGGCGCCCACCGTGGGGCACGATACAAAACATTGTCCCACCAACAAGAATCAGACAGATCCAGGAGATGAGAAGTACGAGGCAGGGACATTTGGCGCCCACCGTGGGGCACGATACAAAACACTGTCCCACCAGCAAGGACCAGGAAGATCCAGGAGATGAGAAGTATGAGGCAAGGACCTGTTGCACCAAACGAGGGTGAGTGGCTCACCCTGCAACAGGTTATGGAGACGATGCAAGCCCTTTAGGAAGAGATGGCTGCGTCGAGAGCAAACCAAGAACGCATCCAAGCTGACTTGGTAGCGTCGCAAGCAACGAGCGAAGAACTACGTCGTTCGAATGAGGAACTGCGTAGAGATCTGCAAACCCACACAGGTGAGCGTGAGGGTACAGATCAAGAGCTTGTGACTCCACCCAGGGAGTTCCCGACGCTGTTCTCACAAGAGACCGTGGATGCAGCGATACCAGCCACCCTCGTAGGGCCCAAGGTGACCTTCACTGGTACAGAGGACCCGGAGGCCCACCTAACGACTTTCCATACACAGATGATGCTGGTTGAGGGCTCCGATGCGGTGAGATGCAAGCTGTTCATGAGCACTTTGGCAGGAACAGCGATGGACTGGTTCATCAGCCTCCCTGATGGCCATGTAACATCGTTCCCACAGCTTACAAAGTTGTTCAGGGCACAATACATCGCGAATCGAGCTCCCCCATCTATCTCTTATGATCTCTTTGACGTAAGACAGTATTAAGGAGAGTCTTTGAAGGAGGTTCTCCACCGCTTTGGAGCACAGGTGGTGAGGCTGAACCTCAAAGACGAAAGGATGATGGTGCACGCGTTTAGGAAGGGCATTGTGGCAGGACCCTTCAGCGAGTCGCTCATCCGAAACCACCCTAAGACCTTCACCGAGATAAGGCGCTGCACGGTGGCTCATATTGCGGCGGAGGAAGAAGTTAGCGAGAAGCGCACGTGTGTGGTTCCTACGTGCCCGCGCGCGACAAGTCGACCTCAAACCCTAAGGGTGCATGAGGCAACGACAGAGATGAAGACCCCCGTGAAGCAGCAACCCTATCAACCAAGGAAGCCTCATGCCAGGGGACGCGAGAGGGAGAACGTGCCACCAAGGCACGACTTCGTGGTAGAATTAAAGGACCTCATCGCTATCCCAAGTGTAGCTGAGAGGCTGAAGGTACCTCCCAAGACCGACAAGAGGCTCGGGCCCAACAAGAACGCCTGGTGTGAGTTTCACCAAGCATTCGGCCATCCCATAGGCAATTGCTTAGCTGGGACACCAACTAAACTAGTTGGTGAAGAACGGCCTCCTAAGGGATTATATGCAAGAAAAACAGGGGACCGAGGACATGGCGGCAACAGGGGGTGGCCTGGGGCACGAAGTCCCCGTGCACGGTGAGGTTCACACCATCGCAGGAGGATTCTCGAGAGGAGGTTGTACAGCTTCTCAGCGGAGGAGATACTCACGAACGGTGATGTCGGTAGAAGCACAAAGGATCGACGACGCCTTCAACGTCGACCTGGTCTTCACCAAGGCCGACCTTGAGGACGTTGTCCCCCATGACAACGATCCAGTGGTGATCTCAGCGGTAACCGCATGAAGGAAGGTGCACCGTGTGTTAGTAGACCAGGGAAGCTCGAAAGACGTAATGTTCTGGACGACTTTCAACAAACTACAACTATCCCCCGACATGCTGGGGCTCTATGGTGGCTGTCTATACGGTTTCACAGGAGACCAGGTAGAGGTGTGCAGATACTTAGAGTTGAGGGCCACCTTCACGGATGGCACCGCATATCGTACAGAGAGCATCAGGTACCTTGTCGTCAATGCCTCCTCTACTTATAACATGTTGGGTAGACCTACGCTGAATAGGTTGGGGGCGGTGTCGTCCACAAGGCACATGAAGATGAAGCTACCGGACATGACAAGAAAGGTGATCACCATCAAATTAGATCAGAAGGAGGCCAAGAGATGCTACGAGAACAACCTCAAAACAAGGAGAGGGGTATCTATGGTCACTAGTGGACCACCGTACACTGAGGAGGTCCCCCTGCCCGAGGTCAGTCGCGTCGAACCCGTCAGGACCGTAGTAGAAACTGCCTGCGGGAAGATAGTCCGGGAGATCAGATCTGATTCGTTTGGCAACCTTGGGGAAAGAGAGACTGGAGGAAAGGTCTCCAAGCTGAGCGATATCCCCGGTCAAACAGCGCAAAGTCTGGTCGAAAAGATAGTCGAGTACAAACTGAAACCGGACCCCAAGAAGTGTATGTTCGGGATAGAATCAGGGAAGTTTCTGGGTTCCTTGCTCATTGAGTGTGGTATGGAGACAAGCCCAGAAAGGTGCATGTCTGTCTTGTCTGGATTTGCACCATTGGGAGGAGGGGGCGGCCTCCCTTACCAAGAGTGTAAAGAGGCGTTCATCAAGTTGAATGAGTACTTAGTCAGCCCTCCAATCCTGCGCAAACCACAGCTAAGCAAATCGTTTAGTTTGTATCCAGTGATGATCGATCAAGCGATCAGTTCAGTCCTTGTGTAGAAACAAGACCAGTTTCAAAAACTCATACACATGGTGGGCAGAGTATGCCAAGGACCTGAGGAAAGACACCAGGTACCATAAAAGGCAGCCCCATTGGTTTCACGTCATGTCTCCCCTGTATGGACTGTGTCTTTCAGAGTAACAGAGGTCCTCGAGAACAAGGCGTGCAGACTTGAGACACTGAAGCAAGGCCCGATTCCTCGCATATGGAATGCGGTCGACTTCAAGTTTTATTTCAGTTAAGCAGTAACGTTGTACATGGTACTAGGGGACACTCTTTTTCCCTTATAAGGGTTTTTTAACGAGCTCACCAAATAAATTTCGATTGATATATTTTCTCGAGTTATGTACAATTCAGTTAAGAACTTCTTTCCTTGGGTTAGAATTCTTGTGAGCGGAGAGGTAGGTTCAAGAGAGAACACCTCCCCTCTTAAGTGAAAACGCCCGCCAAGGTTAAATGAAATAGTTCGCGAGATAAATCCTCCGCGCCTTTGAGCGAAGCCAAGGTCAGTTAAGGACTTGTTTCCTTGTGTTAGAAGTCTTGTGAGCAGAGAGGTGGGTTCGTGAGAGAACACCTCCCCTCTTGAGTGAAAATGCCAAGGTTAAACGAAATAGTTTGTGAGATAAATCCTCCGCGCCTTTGAGCGAAGCCGAGGTCAGTTAAAGACTTGTTTCCTTGCGTTAGAAATCTTGTGAGCGGAGAGGTAGGTTCATGAGAGAACACCTCCCCTCTTCAGTGAAAATGCCAAGGTTAAACAAAATAGTTCGCGATATAAATCCTTCGCGCCTTTGAGCGAAGCCGAGGTTAGTGAAGGACTTGTTTTCTTGCGTTAGAAGTCTTGTGAGCGGAAAGGTAGGTTCATGAGAGAACACCTCCCCTCTTGAGTGAAAACGCCAAGGTTAAACGAAATAGTTCGCGAGATAAATCCTCCGCGCCTTTGAGCGAAGCCGAGTTCAGTTAAGGACTTGTTTCCTTGCGTTAGAAGTCTTGTGTGCGGAGAGGTAGGTTCGTGAGAGAACACCTCCCCTCTTGAGTGAAAACACCAAGGTCAAACGAAATAGTTCGCGAGATAAATCCTCCTCGCCCTTGAGCGAAGTCGAGGTTGGTTGAAGATTAGTATCCTTGCGTTAGAAGTCTTATGAGCGGATAGGTAGGTTCGCGAGAGAACGCCTCCCCTCTCGAGTAAAAGCGCCAAGGTCGAATGAAATAATTTACCTGATAAATTCTTCGCGCCCTTGAGCGAGGTCGAGGTCAGTTGAGGGTTTGTTCCTCTTGCTATTAGAGGCCTTGAGAGCAGAGAAGTAGGTTCGTAAAAACACCTCTCCTTTCAAGCAAGAGCGCCAAGGAGGAACGACCTAGTAAACAGTTAAACCCCTCCTCACGATGAGGGGAGCATATCGCAGAACGCTAGAAGAAGCATCTTGGTACCAAGCACCACGAGTTAGCAGTTAAGCAAGTTAAAGAGCAGTCTTCGATTCAAGGAAATGAAAGCAGCTATATGTTTGAGAAAGTAAAGTTTTGAGCAGATAATAGATGGTTTGTCTGACAACCAAATACAAGTTAAGGAAGGACCCTGGGAACGATTTGCCCGTTTGCGACACGATTTGATACCGTGAAAGGCGTAGTATCCATCTCAGGATGTGCGCAAGCAACTTGAGCGAGGGCATCCTCGAATCCTGCATCATGGGTATCAAGAACATCTCCAGTCATCTCAGCCTCAGCTTTTTCAAACCTCTTAGCTTGTTGAAGGAGCTCGGCCTCCACTTGACCCAACTGCACTTCTCGATTGATGGACCTTCTTTCAAGCCCCGCAATCTTGGATTTGGACACCTCAGCATCCTTTTCTAGCTCGAAGACCCGGATTCGCAAGGGCAGAACCCTTGCCTCCAGCTTAGCAACCTCTCGACACTTGGCGTGAAGTTGTTTAAAGAGATCTTTTTCACAACGGTGAAGGCTAGCCAACTCCTGTTTCAGTGCAGTCTCGCGGGCAGTAAACGAACGAGCCAGCAAGGACGTTTCTTCTGTAGTCTTGGCCTTTACTACCCTCGGTGGACTGAGCAAGAAGAGCCCCAAAATTGAAGCCCAGTCTTTCCCTCGCAGCGGCCTCATCCGAGTCCACAATCACCCCTAGTTGGAAGCCTTTAAGGGCATGTTGAAGGACAAGGGGTAGATCAAGGGCAAGAGGAGTTGCAGAAGCACTCGTCCCACCAAGGTCAGGGAACAGGGGAACGCTGGTCGTGTGATCCAAGGGCGAAATTGAGTGACCGGTAGAAGAGGAATGAGAGCCCATCGCCAGCGTAGGCCTGAGCCTTTTAGAGATTGGCCCCTTGGTAAAGTTCTCGTATAAATCGATCTCTACCACCTTACCCTTGTAAGGAAATGGAGCGGGAGACGATTGGGCGGCGGCGAGAGGGACCGTGACTCCAAGAGTGGAAGGAGTAGGCGAGGGCGCAGCAGTGGCGGAAGCAAGGGCGTGGTGGCTAGAAGTGCCCACACCCCTGGACATCCTTCGGAGGCAAGTGAGGATATCAGTCAGTTTGGCCCGTTTCTCTTCACTTAGAACCATACCTACATGCAAATTTCAGAATATGAGAGAACAGGAAACACAGGGATAAAACATGTGAATGCACGAGGGTAGAGTGCGCAAACACGACATTACGATAACAAGAATTAGCTCCTAAAGAGTCCCAGGTTTCTTGAACCCTAACTTAAAGGAAACCCAGGAAAAAGGAACAAAGGGCAATTGAAATTAAATAGCCCAGGCAGTTATCCAACATCAGAAGCAATAAACGAGTGCGAACAATGGTCAAAGTAACCTTTGATCGGATAGCAAGAAGATGCTGGAATGTGTAGGGGAAACACGAGAATGCTTGAGGAAGAAGACGAAGCAATCAAGAGTTTCAGAGAATGATGGAAAAGTGATTGGACGCACGTGTTTTCAAACGTTTAAAGAAAACAAAGAAGCGTAAGCGACGTTAAGCCCTAGCCGTTGATCAAAACACGTGTGCACAGATAAGACAGGCCCAGAAAGACGTCACTTTAATGCAATATTCACGTTCTGTCACACAGAGCAACGTAGGTCACCCAGAGCAAGGACTTGGTCTCTTCGCTGAACGAGTTACAGTTCGAGACTGAAGGGCTTGTGTACCGACCACTCCTTGGGCATTGTTGACCACTGGTAATGTTGGCGCCACGTAAGCAAGGTCCCACGAGCAGCATGGGCCAGTGGAGCACGTGCGCCAAGGAGCCAAAGGGTGGTCAGACATCGGTCGCCAGGATGTACTGACGTGCCACTAGACAGTGTGGAGAGGTCGGACATCGGGACCCAAACAGTAGAGCTGGGCCACGAAAGGTGGATCCTAAACCACACACCAATTATCAGTAAGGGAGAAGCCTAGGTCACGAGGGCCCATGTGTCTAGAGTGGATGGTGTGTTCAGGTGTAACACAAGTATAGAGCCACTGGAAAGAGATGACCTGGGAAGGTTGCATTCCAGGGACGAGCTGCACGCATGGCACGTGAACAGTTAGGGCACTCCCAGAGGCGGTGACCCCAGAGATCAGGTGCACGAGGAGGCACCCAGGAGGTCACCCGCCAGAAGTTGCACTCTAGTTAGGGACCCCACGCGCTAGGTTATCCTGAGAGTAGGGTAACAACAATGTTGGGCCCGTCCCATCAGAAAGGCCCATTTTGGGTAAAGAGGAAACCCTAGTTTCAGTCTATAAATAGTAAGGTAAAGAAACTTGGCAAGGTACATTATTCTTTTGCGCCACTTAATACACACAGTGACAGCTATACAGTTTGGTGTTTCCTAGCCCAGTACTGACTTGAGCGTCGGAGTGCAAACGACCTCTAGGGCGCCCTTTGTCTTTGTGTTTTCCGGCATCCATCATAGGAACGACACGTGCAAACGCAAAGATTCTGGTCGAAGAGTGACGTAGGCGCACGAAGGCCCTTCGAGTCAACCGGCAGGAACAGTACTACTGTCATCCCTTGGACGAAGGCGACGACCATCATCTCTTAATTGTTTGTTTGAAGCCTTATTGTGACTACACAGAACCTATTCAAATAATCTTTCAGTGCCTCTCTCTCTTTGTCTGACGTTGAAAAGGTTGTAAAAACTTTGAGGGTTTGACCTTGTTGGTCGAGAACTATTCTCTAAACAACATGGAGGACTGGGGGAAAGAGGTGATGTGACCATCTCGAATTCCACTAAACCATTGGAGGGTTGTACCTGTAAAAGTACCCATGAGCATCTTACATCGGATGGCATCCGATCCTCCAAAGATGATCATTTGAGTCATGAATGTCGTGAGATGATTTTCAGGATCTTCTACTCCTGAGAAAAAGGAAATTTTAGGTGTGATATAATGAGATGGCACGGGCTCATCCATGATTTCTTGCGAGAATGGCTTGGGGTCATCTCTCGACGGCAAATTTGGAGATCATGCATGTCCTTCCGCAATTCTTCATTGGTTTTGTGCAACTCCTCATTGGTTTGCACGTGTTCCTCCATAGCTATCCGAGAGGCCTCGATTTTTGCCATCAGACAATCTTGTAGGAGCTCCTGCTCAGCTCGGGCTTCTGCTCGGCCTTGGCTTCGTTTTGGATTCACCCTGCTCGGCCTTGGCTTCGTCTTGGATTCGCTTTTGCTCTCTTCGATATTCTTTGTTCGCCTCTTGTAGGGCCCTCATGGCCTCCATGAGTTGCTATAAGGCGGGCGCATCACTTCCTTCGGATCCCAGCAGGCCTTGCCTTGTATTTCTCATCACGTCGAAAAGCTCAGTCGCAAATGTGGATGGGATCAGGTTTTATCGGGCCTCACGATGGGTGCCAAATGTTCTTATCGGTTGACCTCAGACGGATTGAATGAGCAAGTTCCTCTTCTGATTTGTCTCCAATCAGTGCTTCGAGGTACTTGTTACTCCACTGGGACAAAGGGGGCTCTGCCTGTTGATCACACTCCGACGATCAAGTCAGTGAGAGCATTCAAAAATATAAAATCAGTTTCACTCTCAAGTATTCAGAAACATCATACCTTTACTTGGGGTCTTAAGCCTCTTTTTATAGATATCCATTCAACAGTTTTCTCCAATTTCAACAAAGCAACATTTCAACAGGGAGAATATAATCTCAACAAAAAATATATAATCATAAAAGAGAAACATACTGCTTAAGAACAATAAACATTATGTTTACATGCACTTTTATTCTCGAGTGCTAATATTATGTCTACCAGCATTTGGGTCGAGCTCAAGGTCCACATACTTACCCAAAACCGAAGAAAACCTGAATTGACCTAAATCTCTGGCGAATATAATGTTAGAGAGAAAAAGTGGCACCCTAATCAATTTTGGCACTCGACATCATTGATTCACCTTGTGGGACAACGTTGCTTCGTTTTATGAAGAGATAGATTTTAGCTGCAATGCAATAGATTTACTTATTATGCATTGGCCTAGTCCTTACGATCTTAGTAATTGTGGTGCGAAGATAGTTAGTTAGAAATGATGATAAACATGGTGAAGTATTAGCACTACGAATTTATTGAATAAAAAAACAGTAAAATAGTACTTTCTCATTGGGAGAGGTGTAACTAGCTTGTTGAAAACTTGAAACCGAGTGAGAAAGCACAGCCGAAGAAGAGATGAAGAAAGAGAATTCTGAAGAAAAAGCAACGGAACCAACCGAAAAGGACTCAGGGGACACACAAGAAGACCAAGAGCCAGAGCGAAACAAAAACGAAGATAATCAATTCTACTCTGTTTCGGAACCCTCACCATCCATCACTCTCAGTTCTCCTTCCCTGCGAACCCGAAAATCCCCTTCGCCGCCACTCCATTCTCTCTCCGAGTCGCCTATCTCCGATGTCCACTCCTCCCCGCAGCCTCAAAAGCCGCCGCCAGATTCGTCATCGGACTCGTCGATTTCCGACGGCCACTTCTCAATCGCCGAACAGCGGCCCTCTCCGCTTGTGCTGACGACTCACCGGTTCCAAGTGGAGTCCGCAGTGGTGACCAAGGTCGATCTTGGTGCCGAGGATGGTTTCGTAAAAGACGTTGAACAAGCCACCGGCGCCACCGGTAATCGACGATTGAGACCGGATGTGTCCGGTTTGTTAAAATCGAAAAAAATAGGGACGCTGAGCAAGCTCTTATTGGGTCTTCGAATTTTCGCTCTTGTTTTCTGCTTGGCATCTTTCTCAGTGCTGGCCGCTGATAAGAATCGGGGTTGGGCTCTCGACTCTTTCTATTTGTACAAGGAATTCAGGTATTATATTACTAAGTTTGATCTAGAATTTTTTTTGTTATAACGAGTTATGGGGTTGGTTTTATATCTTGTGTGTGATTTTGCAGGTATAGTTTGTCAGTGAATGTGATTGGATTTTTGCATTCTGGGCTGCAGATTTGTGATCTCTGGCGGTACTTGAACACGGGAAAGCACGTGGTGGATCACCAGCTAAGGGGTTATTTCACTTTCGCACTGGATCAGGTAACGCCACTACTCTGTTCTCTCTCATTTTAAGAATGTTTTATCCATTAACTAGTTTACTATCTATAAAAGCCTCCCTTGGCTTTTGAATTTATTGAATCTGAATTTTGTAGTGTTCATTGGGGCTGGCGTGTTTTGTGCTGAATAATGATAATAATTAAATGATTTGAGGAACCACAACCGAATAATCCATCTTGAGAGAAATCTTATGTCCAAAAGTGTAAGACCTTTAGGATACCTTTTTACTCCCTTTCCATGTTTTGTGTTGTCGTTTGCTTTCTTAAAGTTGGTCATCTTTCTTTTTTATTACTCAGACTCTATCTATACTTTTCTTTCTTGTTAGCTGTCTTACAACACAGTTTGCGAAAATCAGTTTTGGTTTCTCTGAAGCCGAAGTTTATTATAGTATGATAGTAAAATGTTCTGTGAAAACAGTGAAATGGGACAACAAAAAGTTATGTCCTTTAATGTTGGAGTATTTTTATATGCTCAATAATTATTCCTTCAAAGTTGAGTTGAGTTTGTTTTGAATCTTTCAAATTAAAATTTTGGATTACTGTAATTTAAAAACAAAACTTTATATAGTACCAAATGTTTGTACATAAAAGTCAACGTGAGTACTTCGAAGGAAAATAATTGAATACTTGATGATAAGAATTCAAAATCGAAGTAGGTTGTTATGTAAACAACTTATAATTGTAAGTCATATAAGCAGAATCCTCAATGATTTTAAGGGAAAAAGGACTAGAAGAAGCATTTTAGTGTCAATTTGAGGTAGTAAAAGTATATTATCTTTGTTTTTAAATTGATGTGAAAAAGATAAAAAGTAAGAAATAAAGATATTTATATAGTCTGTTAACTTTTTCATGTTCAAATAATCAAACTCAATTTGAGACTAAAACGCTCACTCCAATTTGAGCTTTTGAAACTCTCTGTAAATCCTAACTTTACAAAACGTCATGTAATTTATTTTCTTACAGAAGAATTTAAAATTTCTAGAACTAAAATGTTTGACTTAAGATTGGTAGAATGGTTTGAGGGTTTAATCCAAATTTGTGTTGGTAGAATGGTGATCGTTGAAATCAGTGCTCTACTGTTAAATTATCAGTAATTAGTAAACAAAAATTTGTTTGATCGTGTACTTTCAATTAATTACTTGTTTTTTCATGGTTGGTGTTTTCGCTTCTTTATAGGACGTTATCATGCATAGACGCTCAGAACAGAGCTGGGTTAAGTTATGAGCCTTTCACAACAAAAATTATGGATTTAACCGCTTTTCCACTTCAAATAGATAATGGTTTTACCCACCACTGTCATAATTCTTTTAACACGTTATTTCAACTACAACAAGTGTGTTTGGAAATCCATTAGAACCGCATTGAACGGGGAAATATTGCACTTTCCAAACGAAGAAGTATTGAGTGTTGGACCTGACTTCAACGTCATTAAAACAGAAATCAAAACACATACTACTTTTTCAATACGTCTACTGTCATAATAGAATATTTTTTTTCAAAGATAACCAAATAAACTGTTACAAAAATGAATACATCCATTCATTTTTTTTATCAGCAAGAAAAGAAAGAAGTGAAAAAAAAAGGCACAATCCATGATGGTGGCCCTACCATAATGAGTGCTGATTTGTGGTCCTTTTTTATCACTCTTCTATCATTACACCACATCACTAATTTTACATAAAAGGATGACCAAGATTATAGAGTAAATCCTCCTTTCTAGTCTAGATTCGCTCTAATTGAACTTCTAATCCATTATTATAAACTTACAGTAATACGGCATACTAATTGAACTATAGTCCTTGATTACGAACCTTCCCTTATATTATGTATATTAAAAGGGATGTTCTGTAGTCTTGTTGCTTGCATACTATCCAGTGCTGAACTTCTGGTTTTCAAATGCAGATATTAACATACCTTCTAATGTCAGCATCATCGTCGGCAGCCACTAGAACTTATGACTGGGAATCCAATTGGGGCGAGGACAAGTTCCCCTACATGGCAAATGCATCTGTGGCTTTGTCTTTGGTTGCTTTTGTGGCCTTTGCCTTGGCCTCTCTTGTCTCAGGTTCTATCTTAGTAAGATTCAGATAATTTATACATATATGGTGTGGGAGGTGTGCAAACTGTTATCTGCGCCGCTGGATTAAGTTTTATCCTATCTTGATTGGAAATTGCCCGGTATTTTCAGAAAGCAGACTCACTCTGTACAGAAAGGGAAATTCTCTTTGTTTGTGTTAATTTTTTTTTGTATGGATATAGGTAGATTAACACATCTATATGAATACTCACTCTGGCATTTTAATGACGATGGTGTTTTATTTATATTACTTTACTTACGTGATGGTTTTTCTCACATTTTAGAGACTAACAAGCACCGCGGGTGCATGTAAGGAAAGTGAGAATGTGAGAAATGTAATAAGTATGGTGATAAGAGAGAGATATAATAAGTATGGATTGGGATGGTAACACGTTAAAAAATTTCAAAAGGTAATTACGGGATGAGTTAAAAAGGGAGAGTCAATTTAATTACGAGCATTTCGTACAAAGATTATTAACTTTTACTAGATTGTATTGGTTAAGGTTGTAAAACAAGTTTTGCAAAAGTTTCATATGAAGCATAATGGTTATTTAAATTTGAAGAAAATTACAACATAATGGTTATTTAAATTTGAAGAAAATTACAACATAATGGTCTTCAAATTTTGAAGAAAATTAAACAAGTGATGAACAATATATCAATGGAAAAGTAATAAGTCTATGGAAAAGAAATGATAGAAGAGAGAAATGCAAAGATTTATCATGATTTATTTTATCATAAGAGCAATCTTTAGTTGCTTAATTACTTTAATCAAACCAATTCATTGTATTTTTAAGTTTTATTAGAATCCTTAAATAAAATAAGAAAATTCAATATATTTTGTCACCATTGTGAAAGCTTATAAGAAGCAATGCCCTTCACAACCCTACAAAAGATTAAAAAAAAAACACTAAAGAAATAACATAAAAGTAATTAGATTATCTAGAAAGTTTGTGATGGAGGAGGGCCAAGCACATCCCACCATGAAAGCCAAGACCCAAAGCTAGACCATGATGAGCGTCTAGACTCAAGGAAGGAGCGTCTAGGATGTGAAGAGGGGAGGCTACACATGGAGCG
>Ga0123342_1006695_pt1 | contig 15791 bp, 17 predicted proteins | sample Turbeawhitnodule_FD_89960 | JGI IMG/M metagenome (GOLD analysis project Ga0123342, IMG submission 89960) | Root nodule microbial communities of legume samples collected from Mexico - Turtle bean Mexico white nodule | ecosystem: Host-associated > Plants > Roots > Nodule | place: Mexico: Nepantla... | reverse complement strand
GGCGCCTGGGTTCACCTCTGGCGACTTCATCTCAAACCCGGTGACCGCCGGTTTAGGTATACTAGAGATCGGAACACGCCAACTTAATAACTGGCGACTACACGAGCCCCCCGACTTCCTTCCTTTCCGTCAGCCAGGTGTCCCGTTCAACACGCCTATATAATAGCTCGATGCCATGTCATCACTTCCGACTACCAGGGCGGTACAGCCGCTGTCATTCAAAACGCGGTGGCATTTTTGAAATTAATTTCATTTACGAATGCGACTATTTAAATAGCTGTATTCTTAAATCAAAGTGCATGATTTACGAATGCGGCTATTTAAATAGACGCATTCTTAAATCAAAACGCATGATTTACGAATGCGGCTATTTAGATAGCCGCATTCGTAAATCAAAGCGCATGATTTATGAATGCGGCTATTGCTAATAGCCGCATTCTTAAATCTTTTTTTACCCTAATTTTGAAGCGCGCCACTTACGCTTTCATACTTTCTTTCTTTCAGGTGCTTCGCGTTTTCTCTTTGTTTCTGCTCTGATGTTCCTCTCTTCTGTTTCATTGTGTTCTTGTACCAATGTAAGTTCGTTTCGATTCGCTCTCTTTCTTCTTCACCAATGGTTTATAATTTTTTTTCGTTTCACTTGTTTATTGGTTTGTTTTCTTGCATTGGCGAAGGGTTCTCTGACGCTTCATTTTCTCTTTTGTTTATGCTCTCGTGCTTCCTCTCGTTTTCTACGAGCCTTCATTGTCTTATTTGTGCCATTGTAAGTTCTTTTCGAGTTTTCTTTCTTCTTCACCATTGATTTATATATATATTTTTCCTTTCTCTTATCTATTTGCTTTCTTGTATTGACGAAGGTCACCAGCTTCATTGCCTGCTGTTTGGATTTTTGCTATGTTGTATTTGCTCCGTTGTTGCTGCCTTAGGGTTTAGGGTTTTAATTTTTTTTTAAAGTTAAATAAGAATGTGGTTATTTACCATAGCCGCATTTATAAATCGCATTTACGAATGCGGCTAAATAGCCGCACTTGTAAATCTTCGATTTAAGAATGCGTGTTGATCAAGTGCGGCTATATAACCGCCTTTGTAAATGTAAAATAGTCGCACTTGTTTGACCTGTCTGCACTAGTGAATTGAGATGACTCCCATTGAGTTTCTCACTAAAATAAGCTATGAGGTGACCTTCTTGAAGCAGGATAGCCCCAATGCCTATGTTAGAGGCATCACACTCAATCTCAAATGTCTTAGCAAAGTTGGAAAGTGTGAAAATGGGTGCCTTGGTTAATTTGTCTTTCAAGGTTTCAAAAGCATTTGCTTGTTCTTGGCCCCATTTGAACATTACATCCTTCTTTACTATCTCATTTAGAGGTGCAACAATAGTACTAAAGTCTTTTACAAATCTTCTATAGAAACTAGCTCATCCATAAAAACTTTGAAAAATGTCATTAACATGATAAAAAGATAAGTAATAATTATTCTATTGATTTGTTATGATTTATATTACAGTGAGTTCAAGCTGTTATAGTTTTAAATCTAATTTATTGTATGGTTATAACAGCTGGTTTTGTTAAGAAACCGATTTCTATCAGCAGGACTCCGATATACCCGGGTATCCGTAGGTAAAAGTATAGCAAGTTTAGCATGAGTTCTTATAAATATCCTTTTATACATCTATTAAAATGGTATTCTAACAATTACAAATTAAAATACATTAATTTACAATTATGATTTGATTAATACAATTTTAAAATTATGTCATTTTAAAAAAAAAATAGTTATAATCTAATACATGCATGGTTGTGAACATATATCACTCTCATGTAACGTTTCATGAGTCATCGAGGTTCTAAAATGGTAACGGTGACTTCATTGGTTGAGCTTGTATCTTTCGGATATAAATCTTCTTCAAGTAACACAATTCTTGAAATGAAAGCAGGTTCTTTGGGCTCAGCCAATTCAATGTGACTCTCCAACATCAGAATCACTGACATCATTGTAGGCCTGTCATCTGGGTACTGTTGCACACACAAAAGACCGACATGGAGACAACGCAGTACTTCAGATATAACGCACGATGACATCTTCATGTTTGAGGCAATCAAATCTATTCCCTTGCCCGCTTTCCATAATGTCCATGACTGTTTTGTAATAACAAAAGTATTAGACAAAAAGACAACTATTTGTTGAATTTCCAGAAAACATACCTACGTTAAAACTATATATCCAAGCTCTTACATGAGCAACAAGGTTTAAGACTCTTGTCTGCTGATAAAGTCCTCTATTTCTCTTCCCACAAATAATCTCCAACACCAGAATGCCAAAGCTGAAGACGTCAGATTTTTCAGAAAACAATCCATCAACTGCATATTCTGGCGCCATATACCCACTGCAAGAGATTTGTTTCTTGTATCAAGAACAGTTTTACATATTTGTTAAAAGAAAAAAAATGGTTCAGCATAAATACACACACTGACCAGGTCCCTACTACTTTACTTGTGCTTCCTTCAAGTTGGTCTACTCCAAAAGATCTTGATACACCAAAATCTGATATTTTCGGATTCAACGTTTTATCAAGTAAGATGTTACTAGCTTTGAGATCTCTGTGGATGATCCTCAGTGGTGAATCTTGATGAAGGTACATAAGGCCCCTTGAAACTCCCAAAATTATTTGGAATCGTTGAGGCCACTCCAGCAATTTACTGCTTTTGTCACCTGTTTTATTTAGGCAAAAAATTGATTTTAGTGTTGAATATTCATTTTACGAATCTGCATCTTTAACCACTGTCATTAGCAACCCAATTTATTGTTTGCTCATTTTCCTTACCAAAAATGAGGGAGTCTAGGCTGCCATTTTCCATGTACTGATAAATGAGCATTCTTTCTTCTCCTTCAATGCAACAACCAAGAAGTTTAACAAGATTCCGATGCTGAAGCTTTGCAGTCAAGTTTACTTCATTGATGAACTCTGTCACACCTTGCCATGAGTTCCTTGATAGAGTCTTCACAGCAATTTCTTGGCTGTCGATTATTCCCTGCACACTCATGTTCATCATGAGTAAGAACAATTTTATTATCTTTGATATAGTAGTGATGATTAAAGAATGGTTTACCTTGTATACACGTCCAAAACCACCTTCTCCTATGATATTCTCTGTGGAGAAGTTATTAGTGGCTTTTACAATTGTTACAAGATCATACATTTGGACGTCCAGATCATCCACATGTCTCTTATTGTTGTTATCTTCTGTAGATGAATTTCCTACACATAAGAGGAAGTATAATATAGTAGATAAAGGGAACAAAGCTAAGTAACTTCTAAAACAATCCCCAAGATTTAAGGATTCAAGGTTGAATATTTTCATATTTTCAGCTTTAATACTCCCTTTAATTTAACGATTAGATGCTTTTCACTCTATACTAGTTTCTCTATGAAAGTTTGAATTGTTCTACACCTTGTGAACATCAACAAATTAATTGTTGAAATTAACATCAATCTACCTTCAACTTTTCTTAATTGAAATATCAATTTAAATATGTATCTACCACAAAAAATTATTAAATAAAAAATAATTTTAAAGATAAAAAAGAATTAGTCACTATATTTACTAATTTATACATTATTTTAAATATTAAAAAAATTATTAATATCTAAAATAATTTGTATTATTAATAAAACTTAAAACTAATTTCTATTATTATTAAAAAAAAAAGAGATGTGAGACTATTTTAACCACTAGACAATAAAGACTAATGGGCAAAAGGAGTTTAATATTTCTTCTAGGTATTAATTTTTTCAGTGTAAGCTTATTCTAAACTGAAAGAGGGGAAAAAAAGAAACCAAAAGCCTAAAGAAATGAAGGAAAAGGAGAAAATGAAAAGGGAGAGAGAACAAAATAGAGAGGGAGAAAAGAAAGCGGAAAATAAAAAATAGGGACAAAAAAATTCAAATTCTTTAATTTAAAGTACTTAAAATTGTTTTGTAGTATATAAAATTTCAATCTATTTATAAATTCTCTATCAAAAAGTACTATATTTTAAAATAAGATGAAGTGTATGATACATTCTCATGAAGCTAAAACGATATCACTATTTGTTTCCTCATGATTATAGAGGCCAGTTTATTGATAATTTATAAGACGTACGTCTTATAAACAAAAACGCGTGTGATATAGAGTTAATAAAATCAAGCCTAATAAACAAAAACCAATAGCATGATAATTTATCTAAATAAATGGCATGTTGTGAAGGAATTATAGGTTGACTATTACATATCCCAGTAACTATATTTATAGCAATTATTCCTCAATTAATTAGAAGAGTAGAGAGTAGTTTATAGAAGGGTGCTGATATCTTAATACCACACATATTACAAAAGATACACTTCATGCTCCAATAAATTAATATTTCAATCATATTTAATTTATTTTTTAATTTAAAATATTATTATATTATTATAATGATTTTCAATTATATATGTTTTATTTTTTTTGTTAAAGAAATCTTTTCCTATAGAAAACTTAAAAAAGTGAAGTCATGCATCTGGGTAAACAATTTACTTACCAGCATTGTTCCTATGAAGCCTGCAAATGATACAAGTAATCAGAAGAATAAGAAAACCAGAAACTGCAGCAACCGTTGAAGCGACTATCGTTCGTCTGTTGTTGTTGTTGCCAGGTTCTTTGCTTGGTACAGGTTCTTGAGAGTTGGAATTGACTATAAAAACAAAATAGTCAATTCTAAAGTCAGAGTAAGATTTTTGAGCTTTCAAAACAAAATTGCAAATGAAATGAGAAGATAAAAGTTGATGCGAATTACCAGCCTCCGAAGCATTCATCCTGATATACAGGTCTTGCCCACCAGTTTCAAACTGTTTCATGTCAATGAGATCTCCAAACCACAGGACACAACCACTGCCTCCATTTCTTATATCTGAATTAGTGTAGGCCATACAAGAACAATTATTCAAACACTTCACTTCGCATTCCTTGAGGCCAAGACTCTTATTCAACAAAGTATTTGTAGTAGCTGGAACTTTCAGCCCTTCATATTTGACAAACACATCATGACTGCAATTCAACGCTTTATTGCGCACACATCCTCCACTCCAATCCGATGAGATCCAATTTTGTTGAGATTTTGGACTGAAACCTTCCAAACATGTGCAAGATTGTGACTGAGTTCGTACACATAATCCGTTGGGTCCACACGAGTCGTACTTGTCGCAAAACTCTTTCGGGTAGGATCTATATATTTTCCATATTTTCTCAACCTCCTGCCATACATAACGATCAATAGTAGCTGATTGGTTTGTTACAGTTCTGGAGAGGACAGAATCATTCACGAGTGTATAGGTGTAGTAAATCTCATCTTCATTGCTGACATAACTCAAGTCAAAAATGGTGTTATTCAGCAGATCTGGCATTCCGCTGAAATATTCGCCATTCCAAGGTCCATACCTCAGCAACTTTTGTGTACCCTTCATCATATAAATCTCAGGATAGCTGTAGAGTTTCATAACCCGAGACACATCACCTGGGGATGGATCATCTGGACTCTTCCATGCAGTATATTTCCGTTCAAAACCAGTTCGGAGGTCCCATCCTAACTTCATCCCTGGCAAGAGTGTATCAGATGGATAGTCAAAGCTTTGCCACAAATACTCTTCTGGGTTTGTTTCCCCCTCGTTTCTTACCACAAGATTGCCACTGTCCAACATTTCTACCACCGGATTCTGTGCTTGTTTCTGAGAGCTGGTGTGCCAAACAAGAGAACCATTTTGAGTGAGAACAAGATTGCCTGTGGTGTTCACTGTTAAGATGCCTGAGGAATCATTGATGGGGTTGGCCCCATTAGCAACCCAAACAAATGTCTTATCTGGGATATTCTTGTACCAAATTCCCAAGTATCGTTTCTGGGAACTACCAGGGCTGAAGAACCCTAGTTCAAACTTTCCACCTTCTGATACCAAAGTCTTCCCATCACTCAGAGACTGGAGCACGTTGATTGAATCATTTGCTACGGAAATTTCTAGTGAGAAAATAAGTATGCATGCAAATATTATAGAAAAAGTAAGAATAATACCCATATTGTACCACAGCTTGTGGAACTCTGCAGACTGAGAGTCTCTAAAGCTTAGTTTGGTTCTTCATTCTATCTAACACGAATTGCAAGTCAACCACGTATTATGATCCTTAGATATATGTTGTCTTGAGAATATTTTATTCAGCTGGCACCGTCCCTTATTGGTCTACTAGATGAATGAGTAAACCAGAAGATAAGATATTTTATGAGTTTTTGCTTAGATGAGAAAGTTTCCTTTCTGGTTGTATTGTTTAGATTTCTCTTATGTGAAGCGAAGTTGATGTGACTATTTAATGTTTGACTATTGAAGTTGAATTCCTTAATAAATATTGGAAATGGTTATGTAAGATGTGAGCCAGGTCTGAGTTGGACATGAAGTATACATGTATATAAAAAAAGATCTGCTAAATCTTATTACTTTGAACAGTTAATGCTTAACACTTTGTTCAAAATATACAGAGTTTATTCAAAACAAAAGAACATTGTAGTTATTAAATAGATATTTAGTAAACATTAATTTTAGTTGTTACACTTACAAATTAATAGTTTCTACTCCCATTTTGTTCCTTTTCATCCTATCTTTTAAAGTTATTTTTATAGAAATTAAGAAACACGATAGTGATTTAGATTTCTTATAATTGATAAAAAAATTAATTTTTTTATATATAATAGTATAATTGATAAAAAACATAATATGATATAAATTTCGTAAATAATAAATAAATAAACAAAACTTTCAAAGATTCAACAAGAAACGGAGAAAGTAATAATTAAAATAAGTGGATATAATTAATAGAATATGTTATTCAAAATTTATGGAATACTTTTTTTATTATGTGTAAGTGACCTCTAACATGCCTTTCGTATATATAATAATAACACTATACTGACTAGTTAAAAATTCATTTTAATCCGGAATCTATAATATATACTAATTGGAAGTCGTAGTTAGCTGATGTCACACCTTAATGTTTTACTTCGTTAAAATACCACTTTGATATATGACTTGAGCAACTTGCATATAACTTTTTATCATTTATAAACAAAGTATTAACTAAAAATAGTGTATTAATGTCTTGAAAGTAAAACTTGCATTCGACGCTTATTATATAAATGAAAAAGAAAATAAAGATAATGAAGAAAACATTATAATTATTCATAATTACAATTGTCCTAGTAATGGATTTAGATTTGGTCAATCACTTGTATCACATCATCCCACCACATACAGACCGACCAAATTATCCAGTTATCAGTTAGTTTAGGCTCATTTAGATAAAGTGTCCACCAAAATGTATAATAAATATGTAAAAGGAATAAATGGCTCATTTTTTAATCATTTTTTTCATAGTTAACACAGAAAGTCAAAAATACTGGCGGGTAATTTATATTTAAAACGACAGTTATATAGTCGCATTTGTTGTACACTTAGTTTTAAATCGAATATATAAGAAGACGGTTAATTAGCCGCATTCGTAAATGTTATTTATAAATGCGGCTATGGTAAATAGTCGCATTCGTATATGCTTATAAACCAAATTAGAAGCCAACTTCTTATACAAAATGGTTTGATATGTGGTGGTGAATTCTTTCATGTTCGTTGTTGTGCACATATATTAAAAATTTAATTGTTCAAGAAGGATTAAAGGTGCTTGGTGAGGCTTTGAACCAAATTAGAAATAGCATCAAATATGTGAGGGGTTCAAAGAGTAGAATGATGAAATTCAAACAATGCCTTGAAAAGTTTAGTGATATTGATGCGTCATGTGGTTTGTGTCTTGATGTTCCTACAAGGTGGAACTCAACTTACTTGATGCTTAAAAGTGCTCTTAAATATCAACGTGTTTTTTGAAGCTTGCACTTGGTTGATGAATCTTATAAATATTGCCCTTCAGAGGAAGATTGGGAGAAAGCAGAAAAATTTTGTAAGTTCTTGTTACCCTTTTATGATATCACTACCTTGATTTCTGCTACAAGTTATCCAACTTCCAACTTGTATTTTTTACAAGTTTTGAAAATTCAAAGCTTGTTGATAGAAAATTTGAAAGATGAAAATGCACTAATTAAGAATATGGCTGAATTGATGATAGTCAAATTTCAAAAATACTGGGATAAATATAGTGTTGCACTTTCATTTGGTGCAATTTTAGACCCAAGGATGAAGTTAGAAACATTGAGTTCTTTGAAAAAATTGATTCACTAACTTGGGAGCTGAAATTAGAAAACATCAAGCAAAAATTATACAAACTTTTTGCTGAATATTCTGGCAAAGGTTTGAGAACAACAACATCAAATACTCTAAAGTGTAAGCAAGAAAAATCTTCATCCTCATCTACTTCTAAACCAAGTATTTTTTATGGAAGTTGCTTACTTAAATGTACTTCAGTTAATTTTTTAGTTTTTGTTGTACTTGCCCCATGTTACTAAATTATTACATCTATAATAGGAATTAAAAATGTGTAAGCTTCAAGTAGCTAATCAAAGTTGAAGTAGCTAATCAAAGTGGAAGAAAACAACTTGACACTTATTTGAATGAGCCAACTTTGGATTTTGATGTTTTTGGAGCATATGGATGTGTTAGAGTGGTGGAAAATTAATAGTCAACATTTTTCGGATCTTGCGTTAATGGCTAGAGATTTGTTGAGTATTCCTATAACCACAATTGCATCAGAATCTGCATTTAGCATTGGTTCTTGAATTCTTAACAAGTATATGAATTCTCTTTTGTTTGAAAATGTGGAAGCAATTGTTTGTACTTCTAGTTGGAAGCATGGATTTTCTAAAGGTAATTTAATTATTTTAACCAATTCTATTGTTATTGTATTATTTCTGGAAGCATGGATTTTCTGAGGGTAAATTCATTCTTTCATTGTCATTGTTCAAATGAATGCAGATCATGGAAAATATTATAATTATCAAAACGTGGAAGATGAAAGCTCTTTTAAGGTTGCATCTAATGTTCTTGAAGTGGAAGAAGATGATATAATAGCAACTGCATAACAAGTATTTGATGTGATAACTGCTTTTGATTGTTAATTGATGTCAGTTGCTTATTCAGTGTTGTTTTTTAGTTCATCAAATCTCTTATAACTATTGATGATGTGTACTTGTTTTTTGGCCACCTTGTATAATCAATTTCAGAATTTGTGAGGTGTATTTGTTTGTCATACTTTCTTGTACACCGCAGGCTAGATTAATTCATAATTTCATATTGCATCAATTCATAATTTCATATTGCATCTATATAATTGTACATTTGTAAAAGTTATGCGGGCCAGCCCACAAGCCCGCGGGGCAGGCCAATGCGGGGTGGGCCAGCCCGCTTTGCCACCCCTAGTGAATTATTAAATTTATCACGTGTTTCTATAACTGAAGAATATGTGGGGTCCACCATGGATGATGCAGTACATGATGATGTAGATGATGATCGATTGGAGGACATAATTTGTGATGTGGAAGCTGAGTGTGTTGCAGAAGCGCATGGATATGGAAGTATGTCAAGCGATGCAGAGACTCCATTGTATCCTGGATCAACTAACTTCACACGATTGTCGACGGTGTTAAGATTGATGAATTTGAAGGCAATAAATGGATAGACTGATGAAAGCTTCACGAAATTGCTTCAGTTGTTGAAGGATATGCTTCCATAAGGAAATACTCTACCTAATCGTAATTATGAATGGAGTATAAAAAGATATATGAATGTCCTAATGATTGTATATTATACAAGAAAGATTTTGAATTGTTGAAAAGTTGTCTGAGGTGTGGGTTATCACGTTATAAGTTGAAACAAAAAGATGATGATATTATTGAAGAGATAGAAAAGCATGGACCCCTAATCAAGGCTATGTGGTATATTCCCATCATTCCAAGGATGAAGCGTTTGCTTGCAAACCCAAATCATGTTAAGAATCTTAGATGGCATGTAGATGAGAGGAAATGTGATGACATGTACCGACATCCAACTGATTCTATTCAATGGAAGAAATTTGATTATGAGTTTCCAGAGTTTGGTAAAGAATCAAGAAATATCTGACTTGGTTTAGCTATAGACAGAATGAATTCGTTTGGTAATATGTGTACGAATCATAGTTCATGGCCTATTTTACTAGTTATTTACAACTTACCTCCTGGATTGTGCATGAAGTGAAAATATATCATGTTTTCTATGATGATATCCGGTCCGAAAGATCCAGGAAATGACATAGATGTTTATCTAAGTCCCCTAATTTAAGATTTGAAGTTAATGTGGCATTACTGTGTTGAAGTATTTGACGGATTTGCTAATGAAATTTTCAACATGCTTGCTTGTTATTTTGCACCATCGATGAGTTTCTGTCATATGGTAACTTATTAGGATATATTGTTAAGGGTCATAAAGCATGACCAATATACGAAGAAGACACCGTTTCTCAACAGTTGAAACATGGAAGGAAGACAGTATATCTTCGCATCAGAGATTTCTTAGAAGTCATCATCCTTACCAGGTTGAAAAAAATTCTTTAATGGACATCAAGAGACTAGTAGCCCACCAACTCCATTAACTGGTGTTGAGGTTTATGAAAAGGTAAATAACATAGACCACACCTTCGATAAGTCGAAAAAGAAGTCATCTGTGACAAACATTTGGAAGAAAAAATCAATCTTCTTTGATCTTTCGTACTGGTCGAGGTTAGAAGTCAGACATTTTATAAATGTAATGCATGTTGAGAAAAATGTGTGTGATGAATTTGAAGTTAATTGGGATGAAGTTTCATGATTGCCACATCTTCATGCAACAGTTGCTACCAGTAACTATTCGCGGGATCTTACCAAAACATGTTACATACCATAACCCATTTGTGCTCATTCTTCTGTTCCATCTGTTGTAAAGTCATTGATCCATTAAAACTAGATGAACTTGAAGATGAAATTGTTGTTATCTTGTGCGAATTGGAGATGTTTTTTCCTCCATCTTTTTTTGACATCATGGTTCATCTAGTTGTACATCTGGTAAGAGAGGTTAGATTGTGCGAACCAGTGTACTTAAGATGGATGTATCCTGTTGAGCAGTATATGAAAATTTTGAAAGGTTATGTGGAAAATCATTTTCGTCCAGAAGCTTCAATAATTGAAAGGTACATAGCTGAAGAAAGTATTGAATTTTGTTCTGAGTACATGTCAAAAGCAAATACAATAGGTCTTCCAGCTAATTCATGGCACCACAGGCGTTCTACAAGTAAATGTTTATGTGGTGTGAATATTGTAAGCAAATATCGATCAGAAGTCTTGAAAGCACTTTGTATATATTGAATAACACAGATGAAGTTATACCTTACATAGAAGCTCATAAAGTTGTTGTGAAGGCAAATAACCCAAGACAAGCAAAGAAATGGTTCTTAATGGAACATAATAGAACTTTCATGCCTTGGTTTAAAGATGAGGTATTAAAGGATTCAACAACATTGGAGACCTTGACCTGGTTGGCTGCTGGATTGAAGTTTGATGTCATTTCTTTTATGTACGAAGTGAACAATTGTATATTTTACATGAAGTCTATGAATGAAAAGAGTACAGTTCAAAATTTTGGTGTTACACTTGAAGTCGAGTCAATGCAGTTTTCCACTTCGAAAGATACAAATCATGTACTTGGATCAATGGCATACTATGGTTTTATAGAAGAGATATGGGAGGTTGACTATACTAAGTTTTCCTTTCTAGTTTTCAAGTGTAAATGGGTTGGTAATAAAAGTGGGGTTAAAATTGATGAATCAGGATTCGCACTAGTGGACTTTAGAAAGATAGGGTATCGAGATGAGCCATTTATAATGGTTCAACAAGAATCTCAAGTTTTCTACGTCAAAGATCCTACGTCATAACATTGGTATGCCGTTTTACATAGAAAAAAACAAGGGGAGGCCACAGATGATATTGAAAATAGTGATCCCCGTTCATTCACATGAATGATAATTAATAAAGATGACGATGTAGTTGATGATGTACATGCAACCCGTAAAGACCACAGTGAAGGAATTTACATATGAACATTCAGCCCACTATGGTAATAAATTTGGAAATATTTTTTATAATACGCATTTAGAAATTTATGTATTTGTTTTATATCATCTTCTTTCGATGCAAATTAAGTAATGTTTTTTTACCTACTTTTTTAGCACAGATATGGATGACAATCAGATTCCAATCAGACCCCGATCCGGACGAGGAAGCAGAGGACCTACTAGATTGAAGCGTCTCTCTTAAGACGTGTTGTTGGTGAGAAGACACGTGTTGACATTGACGTCAACACTGGAGTGGCTTCTGGTCCTAATGATGAGATGTTGAGTAGCTATCTTGGAGTTGTTTCTCGTGAGAGGCTCTCCATTTTGATTAATTCATGGGATGATGTGTCAGAGGTTGATCCGAACATGCTTTGGGAGGATGTTCAGGTAAGCTTTACATTATTATCGTTATTATATAATGCTTTTTAATATTCATTGATCCATTTTAATTTGATGATATTATTTTGCAAGAAAAATTTTAAATGCCTAATGTGGAACTGCTTCGATTAAAGATCATATCCAATATCAGACTTAAATTCCGTCAGTTTAAGTCAACACTGACGATGAAATATATTTTTGGCAAGTATAAAGGCGAAAATCCTTGATTAAATTACAAACATATTGATGAAGAGACATAACGGTTTTTTGTTCAAAGCCGTGAAAGTGAAGCTTGGAAGGTAAGTGAAATTACTTAACTATTTTTATTTATATAACATTAGTAACTTAATATTATTTAATTCCTCACTTTGTTTATTTCATTTATGACAGGATCGTCAGAAGAAAGCTTAAGACATAACATTAAAGAATGTTACCCCACACATACTATCTCGTTCGGGGTATCGAAAGCTTGAGCAATTACTGATGGTGGAAAAAGATCAATCCAGATAGGGTAGTGGGTTTGAGATTGATACATGGGTCACTTCTCCTCCATCACCACCTTTGTGCCACCTAAAATGGAAGATGGCCCGAATTAAAAAAGTCGGGTGCATTTAGTTCTAACCAATAAAAAATAATATTAGAAAAAATTATAAGTTATTTTTATCCTCTTTTGCTACTATGGACTTAAAGCATTAATTATACTAAACTTATATAATTTTGGTCTTTTGTAGGATTCCTTGGTTGAGCAAATCTACCAAGGTAATTGTGTACATGAAGGTCGTCACGATATCCTTGTTGAAGCAATTGGACGACTTGAGCATTGGGTCGTGTTCGTGCAACTGGAAAAGGGGTTGGAATTAAACTATATTTGGGAGCTGCACCACGACACTCATCCTCCTATCCCACCACAAAGACCAAAGCAGAAATTACGGGTAAGATACGTCAAGAATTGATAGAAGAGATGAGAAAAGAGGTTGATCAGATGCAGCTAGAGTTGTGACAGGAGTTTCTATCGCAACAAGGTTATGCTGAGCCAGTTGATGCGCTTGTTAGTCCCGCTCCCAAGAGCATAAATGGGAGTTGTGCGGCTTCTACAACATCAGGGGAGCATATCATTGGCCAGACGAGCCAATGTGAGCTACTGGTAGAGGGAGGCATGCTTCCTCAGGTGGTGGCCATTGGAAAAGTCTATCAAGAAGCCACCACCTTACATAATGTTCCTCTCTCCCCTAATGTGGCGAAGGTAACAGTTGAAAGAGTACGAGTAGCTGATACTCGTATTCCACTACCTTCAGATGAGGTAAAACCTATGGCCGATGCATTTGAGACATTCATAGGCTGACCTAGACACCTTCGAATTATACCAGAACCTCTGATAATAACTTCATTTCATTATATTAATTTATAATTATATAATACATCTAATTTATACAAATGTTCTTTATTTTGTAGAAACCTCGTCGGAAACCAAGTCCCAAAAAGAAGCATGAGGTTCCGATTGACGATCCTATAACATCTTTAGTTGTAGTTGCTAGAGAGATTGATCGAGACCCTTTGGAAGTTCCTTGGGATGATATGTCTTTTGAAATAAACACTGACATGCCACTGTACATATACATGTCAGATTTGTTAGATATTGTAGCTAAGGATCAGGAGCTCAATATAAATATAATTAAAAAATTTATGATGTAAGTATCTTTACCTATATTTAAATTTATTTTATGTTAAATATTATTGATTATGCTTTAACTAATAACTTGTAGATTTTTGCATGGAATTTCTATCTGATGGGAATCAATATGTGTACGGATTCTTAGATCTCTCATATACTATCCCATTGGAACAAAGAAAACTGAAACCCAATCATACATCACTAACACCCTGGAAAAAGATGGAAAACAAATTTATTTATGCCTTTATATTAATGAGTAAGTTTAATTATAAGTTGTCAATTATTACTACTTCATGTTTTAAATATTTACTAAATCTTTTCATGGATGATATAGGGGTCATTGGTAGTTACTTGTCTTATCAACGATTGATAAGACTGCTGTGTGGTTTTGTTCCCTATACAAGACACCATCAACACATCTGAAAAATATCATTGATAAGTAAGTACACTATAAAATTAACTCCGTATGTTACTAATTAAACATCTACTAATGCGGCTTTTTGTATTAATCAGTTCATGGCGTGGATATAACATCCTAAGAGGTCGATCCAATTCAAAATTTAAAAATCTGAAATGGATGGAACTAAAGGTTTGTAATTTTTGTCTTTCTCTTTTCATTGTTTATTAATATTAACTTTCACTTTTTATTGAATTATAGTGTAATAGACAATCAGGAAGGTGTGAGTGTGACTATTACGTTATGCAATGGATGGTTACCATTGTAAGATTAGGCCTTAAAAATGATTGGGATCAGGTAAGATGATGGTAAATTATTTTTATAATTCTTTAACATATATGTATCTTAACACTAATTTACGTGAACCTTATTTTTGTTAGAATGGATGACTTTAAACTACAGGGGGGGTGAATTGTTTAAAGAGGGTTTTCGCAAACTTTTAAGTCAATAATGAAATTATCTCGAGAAACAAATGATAAAGAATTCAGTTTGCCAAAAACTCAAAGCAAAAACAACAACACCAGAAAAACAATCGGTTGTTTCATAGAAACAATCGGTTGTTTATACAAGTTTGCAAATATTAAACCTGAATTTAAAGAGATTAAGGATAGAGAGAATGCACACAGATGTTTATACTGGTTCACTCTAAACCCATAGCTACATCCAGTCTTCTCATAAACCACTGAGGAATTCCACTAAGCAATCAAACCTAGATCACTTACAACACAACCAAGAAAGTGACCTTGATCCCCTCAAGAAACACACTTCTCTTTTGGCCAACACACCAACACTAAGAATGCTGATCTTGATCCCCTCAAGAACACACAGCACTTCTCAACAAACACACAAAGATTCTTGTTCAACAGATACAAGGATTACACTTGTTATAGAAGCAATTCTGAAATCAATACAAGCATAAATCCTATCTCACACTCTTTGATCAATCTCAATCTCTAAGCAATCTCAACTCTTTGAAAATCTCAAAATCTTGTGTTAGTTCTTAAAAAAACTCAAATCTATTTTTCTGAATATATTCAAAGATGTTGTTTGTTATCAAATCTTAACAAACTATTCATTGCATTTAAAGATTGGTCAAAGCATTAAAAACTGGAGCGTAAACAGTTGGAAAATCATTTAATGCTCAGTCAAAGCACAAAACAGTTTT
>Ga0123342_1006694_pt1 | contig 15792 bp, 7 predicted proteins | sample Turbeawhitnodule_FD_89960 | JGI IMG/M metagenome (GOLD analysis project Ga0123342, IMG submission 89960) | Root nodule microbial communities of legume samples collected from Mexico - Turtle bean Mexico white nodule | ecosystem: Host-associated > Plants > Roots > Nodule | place: Mexico: Nepantla... | reverse complement strand
ATAAGCATTCTTCTTCTCGATGCAGAGGTGATGTAAATACCTTAAACATTGAAAAAATAATGTTAGAGTAAAATATAAATATATTAAACTATTTTAAAGGTTAATGAAAGTATACTTACAACAGCCAAAGTTGTAGAACCGATATAGATAGTTGATCGGTGTCAGTAACAATCTCACAAATATCCTTATGACATATAAAAAAAGGGACGCTACTGGTCCTACCTACAACATCAGGAGGCATATCTAATTGGACTATTTGTTTTCCAATTGTCACTACCATTGCACCAAGTTGTTGAAGAGAAGACATTTGTGATCCTTGAGAGTTGACAACTTTTTGAATTTTTAGACTCATCCTAAATTTAAATAAAATTAGTATATAAATATAATTCATGTGAAGATATTAAAAAGGATAAAAACTACCTTTACTACAATCGGCTTTGCCAATCTTGTTGGCCAAATGATAAAATTCCCTGGGGCCTGTCCTACTATTTGAACCTCCTCAGTGGGCACATGAACTTGAGCAGAAGAATCTCGAACATCTATAACCACCACTCGTATCATATCATCCTTAATCGTCCGATGGTGGATGGTCGATCCTAACTTATAGATTTTACCCTTCCAATTAGATTTAACTCGTATCATATCATATCTACCCTTCCAAACTCTCAATAACCAGAAGTCTTATGCATTGAGCTAGGCCTTTTGCTTCCTTGACTTTAGTGGTAACCGAGTAATGAAATTATCTGAAGACTGAATTTTAATATTCATTATTATTTTTTCAGATTGTTTACATTTTTTAGCATTTAGTAAATGAGTAGAATCAATCATTAACTTGTATATATAGTCTTCAATCAAACAACTATCCTACTATCTATTACACTGTGTCTCTCTTCATTAATCACTAATTGCTTAATTGATTGTCAAGGAAGTTAATTTCTTAATTCCTCAACTTTATGCCAAGCTCTGCAACCATATCCTTTAACTAAAAAATCTTCAATTTTTTGCTACTTAATTTTGACTTTTCTTGCTTAAAGGTTGCGTTGTGTGTACTATATATTCCTCTCATCCAGAAATAAGCAGAGTTAAGAAACAATAAGTAAAAGTAGCTGTAAAAAAATAAAAAAATTGTGTGTGATTTTGAAGAAGTCAAGAAATAAGTCCAATTAAGCAACAACGTTTGTTATGCTAAACCCACAAATATTGGAAGCCAGTTTTCCTGTAATACTGGTATAGTGGTATGTGTTATGTTAGTCCAAGGAACATGTTCTTTTACAAAGACAAACCTTATTGTTTCTTCTAAAGCTTTCTAATTCAGTTATGGTTCCACCACCAATGGTTGGACAACACTAAAGTCATTATGCTACACAAGTCATCAATGCATGATACACATTATGTTGAAATGCTGACTCGGGTTTCAAAAACACATCAGAGAACACTAAATTCAGAATTCGAAATTTTCATATGCATTCGTAAATACGTATCAATTCGAAAATTTCATATGCAAACAACAAAGCACATTCTCAGTTACAAAATATTGCAAACGTATTCGTAACATAAGCAAAACGCATCTAACCTGAAACCACCGCACGAAGTTGCAAGGAGAAGGAGAATAAGCTAATATAAACGCACCATAAATACTGCACGGAGGAGAAGAAGTATTTAGGGATTCAAAAAAGAGGGAAAAAGTGGGAAACTCAAGTTTCAAAATCAAACAAGTTTCAGAAAAATGGAAACGCACCAAATTTGCGTTTATAAGTTTTGATTCACCTACCTCAATGGTGGAAGGAGAAGCTTCGGTGCATAAGGGTTTTGATTGAGAGGAGAAAGTGAAGATGGTGGAAGGAGAAGATTAAGCCGCGGAAGAATCACCGTAGGGTTTCAAAAAATTTTGAGGAAGGAGAAGCTACAGTGTGAATGGGGAAGGTTACCGTAGGGTTTCAAAATTTTTTTGAACAAGCTACAGTCCAGTGTCTGTGGAAGGTTACCTATGAGCTAGCGCGTGAAGGGGGTACATTGGGGTTAAAAAAAATTATTGTATTAGGTGAAAACACTTATTATGTCAGATGCAATAAAATATGATATAGTAAATTTTTTATTATGACGGTTCTATCCTAAACAGATATAGTAAATACTTACTATGTTAGTTTTAATTTTAACTGTCATAATAAAGTTTAATTACAAAAATGTCACCACATTATTTGTTATAACAGGTAAACTGCACCCGTCATAGTAAGCTCTCATTGATTCTCATTTTTGCACTAGTGAATAATAGAAACTATATTAGATATCAATAATTTTTTAATTTATAGGATAGTATCTAACTTATTCAATATAGTGATTAATTATTTTGTCTCTAAATTAATTGTTATATAATGATTTTTTTAAACATAAAATATATTTTTCAATACAAGATAGTTAATATTTTAAAAATAATAAACTTACAATCTGATTGTATTCAACTTACTTAAATGTTACTAACTTGTATTACTATTTTCTTTAATCGATAACTTCTTTATAATTGCATCTTGATTAGCTTCGTCCAATAATTGTTTTGTTGAATTATTTTTCATTCAAATTTCTCATAAACCAATATTTATTCGAGGTAGTTGATTTTTAATATTGTTTTTAAAATTAAAGATTAATTATAAGTTTTTTTAAAAAAATCAATATAGAGTACAATCTAAGTTAATTCTTAGAAGACACGTATATTGTATTCCATTTTTAGTATTTATCTGTACAAATTAAAACTAGGGATTGAAAAACTTAAAGCAAAAATTGAAATTAAAAACAAAAATCAAGAGAACATGAAAAGGTTAATTGACATATTTAAGAACCAAATAATTTCTCTTATCAAACTTCTCTAAATATTTAAATCAAAGTTTGAATAATTAACTCTAATAATAAAATCAAGATTTAATCCATTCTTAACTTAATTTTTAAATAAAAACACAAATTATAATGATAAAGTGTACAAAATCAAAATTAGAGAAAAGAATAACAAACTTGAAACGTTAAACGATGGGTGCAAAACTTAATTTGACTTGTTTGATTTTGATTTTGTAAATTGATTCTCGAGAATTAGTTATTCACTGATTAAGAATAGAAAACAAAAATAAGAGGATAAAAGGAAGAGTCAAAAATAAAATTGAGAAAAAAAGAAAGAAAATATATATATATATATGTGTGTGTGTGCGCGCGCGCGCTCTGAAATCTAAAGTAAACATGAGTCTAAATATGAGCTCTAATTAAGTCTATAAGTCCAATTACAAAAGTCTAAACTAAAACAAGAGAAATTGGAGTTTGACGCCTACTACAAGAAGTCTCACGTCAAGCAATTTTATGTAAAATCAAGCTTTTATATATGCTAGCCTTGAATAGATGTTTGCATGGTAGTGTGGTGCCAACTTTGGTGAGTTGTAGTCGTGAGTTTACTTGATATTCTAAAACTGTTTGACCCTCAAACAAGGTCCAATTGGGAACCTATTTATCCATATTGATGAGAATAATTTTACTCACACTTGAATCATAGTTTTCTTGGAAGGAAATCATCTAAAAAAATACATGAGCTTCAAGGGTAAGGGTAAACAAGAAAAAGCTTCACACAACGAAAAACAAAGCATCTTAGTTTTCTTTCTTTTCGCTTTCTTATGTAAGACTACACTCCTTTGGATTGATTATCTTGTAATTTCACAATGAATTTAGAGGTTTTGTGCAATTAAAGTTTTTTTTTCAATATTTGGTTGTATTAAACAATATGGTCTTTTTGAGTTTTAATTTATATTTTGAGAATTGTTTTTGAATGCATGTTGATGATTGAATTCTATCTTTAATTGAAAATCTTGTTTAGTTTTCAATTCTATCATTAGTTTTCACAAGAGGTAAAAGATTAAAAATTTTATTAGTAGATGCATGGAGACGAGTAAAGTACTAAATGAATCCGGGGAAACATGTTACATGAATTAGATTCTATTGTTTTGGCTTATGCATGCTTAGTCAATTCGATTCTAGTTTGATGGTTGAATTAATGATACATTTTTATAAACTGATGAATAATTCATTGTTGAAAGAGCTTGACTCAACATGTTCTTTTATATTTTTAATTGTTTACTTTACTTTTTTGTGAAACATATTTAAACCCTTTTTTTTTATCTTTATTGTTATTTCTAATATTTTCTTATAGATAAGTTTTGAACACTGATCAATTGATTTACTATTCGGTTCATTGAGAGAAAACTTGGGGTCATCTGATCATATCTATATTATCAACTTTTTGGTGTTAGCGGATCTATCACTGAACTAGAAGGTTTATGTTGAAGTGTTTTTAATTTGACTAATAAACGATAACGATCAAATTTGGCGTCGTTGTCGGGGAATTCAATTTGAATTTGGTCCTCAATTTTTCTCTTTAATTGCAATTTTTCTACATTGCCTTATTTATCTACATTATTTTTTTCATTTTCTATATATCTATCCATGTGTTTCATTTTGCTTGTATAGTTTTTCAATTTCTGCATTAATATTTTTTTATAAAATAAATAAAAAAGAAAAAAGGAAAAGAAAACATCTAATCTTCCTACTCATAAGTGTTTAATAGGTTGTGGTTTAACCATATACATTTGTGTTTATCTAGTGTATGACTAGAAAAAATCCAGGTGAATTACATATGTTTGATCTATAAATTGAATAAACATGCATAGGCTAGCTAGATAGTTTAGTTTGCTCAATATTTTTTGTTGATAGATGGTCTAACGATAGAGCCTCTAATTGTTTCTTCGCTTATTTCATTTTATCTTGATTCAAAAACTAACACCATGGTTGAAAGAACTTTGAGAGAGTTTGTTGCACCTGATATGAATATACAAACTTTATGCATTCAATATCCTAATTTGGATGTACAGTGTGAGTTTAAATCTGGTTTAGTCCATCTTTTGCCCAAGTTTCGTGGTCCTGTAGATGAAGCCCTGAACAAACATTTGAAGAAATTCCATATCGTTTGCACCACCATGAAACTGTTTGGAGTCTCAAATGAGCATATAAAGCTGAAAATGTTCCTTTCTTCTTTGCAAGATACAACAAAAGACTGATTGTACTATCTTCTACCTGGATCAATCACTACCTGGGAGAGCTTAAAAAGGATGTTCCTAAAAAATTTCTTCCATGCATCTTGACTGACCGCAATTTGGAAGGAGATATGTGGCATCAAACAACTAGATGAAGAGAGTTTATATGAGTATTGAGAAAGACTCAAGAGAATCTGTAAGTTGTACACATCACCGTATTCATGAGCAACTACTAATCCAGTACTTTTATAAAAGGCTAACAACAATGGACAACCAAATGATAGATGTTATTAATGGATGAAATTGTAGCTAGATAATTAATTTAGAATATGGCTTCAAAAAATCATAAGTTCAACACTAGAAGCAACTCTGCAATGGTGATTAAAGAAGTCCATGAGAGGTGGACTAAATGTGCTAATCAGTCAAAATTAGAAATCAAGTTAGATGATCTAGTGACTATGGTAAAGTAACTAACTAGTCATGCCTTAGATGGTTGCAAAATATGTTGGATTTGTACTTCCAATAATGATTACATTGATTATTGTCCCACATTAAATGAAGCTAAAGGAGGAAGCAGTAATGTGTATCATCAAGCATATGATGTCAACATCTACTGTAATGGTAGACCGTCTATTGAATTTTCTTTTAACAGTAGACCGTATAATACACAACAACAGTACAACAATGATCTCTCCTCTAACAAATACAATCTAGGTTGGAGGAACCATCCTAATATGAGTTGGGGGAGCAATTGGTCGCAGCTGCAACAAGCCCAACTGTCATATCAATGACATGCTGCTAAACCACCTTGTTAGCCCCCACACTTATGGCAATGTCATATCAACGACATGCTTGAATTGGAATTACATGCCCATAAAAGACATATATGTAATTGGAAACCACAGCAAGAAAATCATTAAATATTAATTACTTTAAAAACATAAAATAATTAGTCATTATATTGACTAAGCTAGATATTATTTTATAAACTAAATATTTATTGATATTTAAAGTGATTTCTATTATTAATAAAAAATTATTAGAGTAATTTTTATATTGGTATCTGTTCTTGTACGTCAATATAGTCTCACATCGCTTAGAAGTCAAGGTCAATATATACTCCTTCCTCCCTCAACCCACCGAGGCGCCTTTTAAGGACAAAACTGTGACGGAGCACCGACCTTCCAAAGCGGACAATACCTCGGATGCGGTAATTGATCCTAGTGATGCTGCCCAATGGACTTGAGGTCAGAACAATATCTAACATTAAATACAAATATTTTAGTTACTAATTACTTTATATTAATATTTAATTAAATGAGTGATTAATTTAATTAAGTGAATTAGGTTTTCATGTAGGGTTTAGGGTTCTTAAGAGTGGGGGCAATGAAATGCAATGCAAACCTAAAGGATTTAAAGTTTTGGTTCAAATGGGATGTGCAATGAAGGTTATGGTGTGATGGGTGGTAGTGCAATGATAAGTTGTGATGATGTGGGATTCAGACTACCAAAGTGATGATTATCTCAGAGTGTGATTAGTTCAACAGGCATATACAATTCACAATGGGGGCTTCAAGTTGTCTGGTCTATTTTTAATTTTGTTTAAAATTACAATATATTTAGTTGAGAAGGTTGTATATTTTTTATTTTTTTAAATTGTAATATATTTAACCAATAGAATTAGTCATTTGTCAATAATTTTCAACAATAATATCATATCCCACTATTTTGGCACCAAATTTTTCTATTTTAAGAAAATTACTTAAAATTACTTGTAAGTAATTAATGCATTATTTTATTATTTACTAAAAATTTTCATTTTTTGAAGGGCTCTGTACCTGACACTACATACACTAAAAAACATATTCTTAATAAAAAAAAATTAATGTTTTAATTATCTTTATTTTTTTAATTAAAAATATTATAATATTATTTAAAAGGTTACTGAATAGTGTTATTTATTTATTGAAAAAATAATTAAGTAAAAAGTAATTTTAAATATTAAAATAATTAATTATTATTTAATTAAATTAAAAAATATTTTATAAAATAATGTATAAAAGTTTATAAAATAATTTTTAAATCGACATTTAAGAATTAGTTATCCAAATTTTATTTACTGTATATTTTAAATTAATTTTTATTAATCTTTTATAAATTAATTTATAATTTAAAATATTAATAATTAAAACTTTTATATCTAATTTAGATACTAATTTAAAAATTATTTTATAAAATTTTATTAATAATAAAAATATTATAAATATCAATAATTATTTAATTTTTAAAATAATATCTAATTTAATTAATATATTTTTTAATTATTTTTATTTTTAAATTTGATTATTATTTAGAATGTTCATGCTTATTAATGATCATGCTTATTACAAGTATTTCAAAAAGTCTAATTACAAATTATACTTTTATTCATTTAAATTTTTTTAGAATAAGCTACACCAAATTTATCCATAACATTTAAAAAAAATATTAAATGTTTGTAATCGAACCGAATGATTAGGAGATAAAAAAAAAAGTAAGATATAAAATAATTTAGAATGAATGTATTGAGAGTGGAGAAGGTGGAAGCAGTGACAGCTAGAAAAAAGCTCTGACACCGTGTCACGTAACTTGCATTACTTCATTCAGATTGCACCACGTAACTTCCATGCACACCCCATGCCACGTATTATCTTCTTTCTCTCTTTTTGCATTCTTTCATTTCTTTCTTTCTTCACTTTTTCCACATCAATCATCTTTCTCTTCTGTCCCACACTCCTGTTTCATTACTTTTCAAACAATTAATACAAAAATTAAATGATTTTCCGTGTATTAAGAAGTTACTTTTAAAATAATTAATAAAATATTAAATATTTATTAGTGTATTAATTCGATTTTTGAGATAAAATTTATATTTATTAGAATAAAGTAAATGACTTTAAGTTTTTGTTTATATTAGAAGTGAAGAGTGGAGGGATGGAAAATGAAGAAAAGGAAGATAAATAGAATAAATATTATTTTGAAGTAATTGTGATTGTTTTGAAGAAATACAAAATATATAAATTATTAAATTGCCCTTTAGCCAAACCCTTGTTATTTGTGTCTCAACAATACTTTTGGTGTCACTCTGCCTTGACTTTGAATGCATGTTACTTTAAACAAGGTGTTGTAGGCCATAGGATGCTCCCTTCCATTTCAAGCCTATTAAAACAAGTTTTTGACTATCGAATTTGTTGTGTTGTAAATATGTTTAATTTAAGTTTTAGATCACTCATAGATTTATATATTCTTACTATATTTTTTTAAAATTTTTATTTTATTTAATTCTGTAAAAAAATATTATTTTTAGTTGAGTTTTGAATGTTTAATTTTTTAATTAATTAGGTGATGTGACTCTTCTATTTTGTCATCATCTTAGTTAAAAAAATTGTGAGATTTTGTAGTTGGTGTAAAATAATATTGTCGTTAATTTAAAATTATAAGTAATTTTTATTATTTTTATTAAAAATTATTAGATAATGAAATTGTTTTGTTTTTAATAAAGATAACTTTACAAACTAGAAAAATTATTAGTTCTTAATAAATAGTTTATAAATTAATATCTAATTAGTTATCCAAGTTTTTTAAAAAATTAATTTAGAAATTAATAATATTTTTAATATCTAAAATAATATTTAATTTAGTTAATATAATAATTAATTATTTTATTTTTTCAAGTTAGTTTTTATTTAAGATTAATTTTTATGATTTTTTTAGTGCTACTTAATATTCTCTCTTCTCTTTTAAGAAAGTTTTAAAATATTTCAAATGGAGATTGTAATCAAAATTTCTAAAATGTTAAAACGAATTTCATTTTCTGCGTAGTTTTTAGAAGAACTAATTATTTTTTATTATTGTTAGAATAATAATTATTTAGATGAATTTAGATTTATATATAATTTTATATCACTAAAAAAATCTAAAAAAAACTAATTTAAAAATAAAAAATAATTAATCATTATATTAATTAAGACATATACTATTGTATTTAAAATAATTTATATTAGTAATAAAAAAATATTAATAAATTTTAAATTAATATTTAATATTATCTATTAATTTTTTAGTTTCTAATTCCTTTAGATTATAAATTATTTAAATAATAATTGATAAATAAACGAAAAAAATATTGCCATCCATTGTTAAAAATTCCATTTTTAACATAAAAAATATTTTCAAATATTCTATATATGCACCCATAATCGTAGATTATTTCAAATATTTTATATGTATCATCATCTTGTTTACTTAAAATTTTTGTGAGATTTTATAGTTAGTATAAAATAATATTATCGTTAATTTAAAATGATTATTAAAAAATATTGAATGACGAGATTGTTCTGTTTTTCAATAATTGATGTTGGTGATTGCAACAGTTCCTTATTATTTATATCTTCTCAATAAAAAAACACTTTAACATAACAAAATAATAATATTAGTAATATTATTTTTATATTAATAATAAAACATATACAAATAAGCAATATAACATAACAAAATAATAATACTTCATCCGCTAAAATTTAACGAGAGATACTCAATTAAAAAATTAAAAAAGTTTAAATACTCAGTAGAACAATTTTTTAATAAAAATCTAATTTAAGTTACCAAAATTTATAAAAAGAAAACTTAAAATTTAATTAAATCCTAAAAATATAGCACATCATAAACTTATTAGAAGACAAAGCACAAATTACCAATGAAATGACTTATTTTATTAAATATCTCTTTAACCTTCTTTCACTTTTTCTCATCTACTTGAATATTCTCTCTTCTCTTTAAGAAAGTTTTAAAATATTTCAAATTGTAATCAAAATTTCTGAAATGTTAAAACGATTTTTTTTTCGTAGTTTTTAGAAAAATTAATTATTTTTTATTAAAGTTCGAATAATAATTATTTAGATGAATTCGGATTTATATATAATTTTATATTACTAAAATAATAAAAAATAATTAATTACTATATTAATTAAGTTAGATACTATCATATTTAAAATAACTTCTATTAATAATAAACAATTTTTAAATTAGTATTCAATATTATCTATTAAGATTTTAGTTTCTAATTCCTTTAGATTATAAATTATTTAATAATAACTGATAAATAAATAAAAAAATTGCTATCCATTGTTAAAAAAATCCATTTTTAACATAAAAAATATTTTAAAATATTCTATATATGCACCCATAATCGTATAGGGTAAAACAATCAATCGGGTTTGATTACCATAATTGACTATAAGTATTACCGCCCTTGTTTTTTCTAATGTAATATCAGTAAATAATTAAAAATCAATATTAAAAGTAATAAATCAATGACAAATAAAATTATACCATTTTTCACTTCTTTTTTATTTTTTCCATTTACTTTGAATACTTTATTTCATTCTCTTTTCTATTTTTTTTCTTAATTTAAACTCCGATTTCACATTAGTCCAAACAAAGTCTGAAACATTTTCTTACTTAATTTACTATGAATCAACAAAGAAAATATAAATGAAAAAAGTACAAAAAATATATGAATGAATCTAAAATATGTCCAACCAGTTAAAAAAAAGGTTAATTAATTAATTAATTAATTAATTAGTGTGATATGTATAATTTAAAAAATCGATGAAAAGGTAAAACGAAAAGATGACGAGAAAAAGAGTGGCGAGATGAGACGTTAATTAATGGTTTAATGATGATGATGATGTGATGAGTAGTAGATAGAAGTAACAGTACGCGAGAAATTCCCTCCCGAAACGTCGACGTGTCCCTTTCCTTAACGAGTCCCAATCAATCTCGGTTTCTCGTAACGTCACCATCACCTTAAAAACCACCCTTCACGCTTTCACTTCACCACCCTCCACGTTTCGCCTCCGCAAAAACCCCACACTCTGCCCCTCCCCACCTCACCTCCTTCCGCCACGTGTCCCTCCCTTCCCAAGCGGCACCACGTTCTCTCTCCCCCGCCTCGAGATTCAAGCGCTGCGCAGCTAGAGATCGCGCCACCCCCTCCTTCCGCCACGTGTCCCCCCTCCCCTCCCCCTCATCGCCCGCCACGTGGCTCCCTCCGAACCTTCGCTAAACAGATTCTCATTCTCCGTTCCTCGATAAGAAAGGATTTAGCGGTGCACCCTTCGTTAACGCTCCCGTTACGTGTCGCTAACCGCCACCCCTGCCTTCTCGCCTTCCGCCACCTGTCCCTCCGCTCCCCCTTAATCAGATTAATTAATTCTTCCCTTTTTTTTCCTTTTCGATCCATAAATCGCAAATCACCACTCTCTCTTTCTGTTATGTTACCGATTACCTTTCTCAGAAGCCATGGTTGAAGTTGAAGAGATAGAGCTCGATTTGGCGCTCTCCATCGGAGGCACTTTCAAGCACACCGTGCACGGCCCCGCACCCGATTCTAAACCCGATTCCTTCACGCGCCTCGCCGTGGAACCGCACGACAAGCGCGAGATTCAAGCGCTGCGGCGAATGGAGGCCAAGAAGAAGCGAGAGCAGAAGAGGGAGCGCGGCAGGGAGACCGAAGTCGAGTGGGAACACCTTTTTAAGAAGGAGAAGACGGAATGCCATAACGCCGTTACTGGCTTTGCGCCGTGGAGAACCTCCGACCCGTTCCGCGTTCAACAGTTTGCCACGGTGCAGTACTTGCCGTTGAATAACGGCTTTCCGTTACCGTGCTGGGTCGGAGGCCAGAAGAATGCAGGTGGAGTTGACGGCGGTAACGGCTGTGATAAGAAAGCGTCGAAGTCTAACGGGTCTTCTCGGTGCAGTTCTTCTGCGGTTTCGGATTACCTGAGCTCTTCTCGTGAAGGTGATTATATGTTTTTAATTTTAATATTTGAATTTTTTTTTCTGCTCTTCCTATGTTCGATGTTATTCTTCTGCTGTTTCTTAATGCAAACACTGTGCATGCACCTGTAATGATAAAAAAAAATGATTTTTGACTGATTTCTGTGTAATAGTTATGTAAAGTAACTATTGTTTGGTGCTGTCGAAGGTCGAATCAAGAAAAGAAAAATTGTGTTGCAGTGTTCAGGAGTTACATTCTTGGTATGTGGGGTTGCTTCATATGCGCATTAAATTGAAATTTAATTTTGTTTTGGAAAAGTATGAAACGTGAATCACTGTTGCATGCGTCTTTAAAGAAAAATGCAGATCATCCTTATCCTGTTGAACTCGAGTTGAGTCAGTGAATTTATTTGAGGAGAAAAAGTTGCCATTTTTTTCGTAATCCGAAAACAATGTCATGAAAAAGAGGAGGAGCTTTTAATGAGAATGTTTGCCAAGTTAAATTTGAATAGATTGACTTCTTGTGTTTATGTAATTTTGATATTTAATCTCATTATCTTCATCATCATGTTCATCTTTTAACAATTATTGCAAATATGTTTTCTCAGATGGAGGAAGCACTGATAGCCACAGCCATTCAGTTCATTCTTGGGCAGAACAACCCCATTTGACCACTTCCAAGGAAATAAGCATAGGAACAACCCAACCTGAAGAAAGTGCTTCTGCTTCATCTCACACCATGAAACCCAAACAAGGCAACAACACGCAGGAAAGAAAGCACATTGCAAAGGAAACTCAACCAAAACCAAATCCAAATCCAAAACCCTCTTCACCTGAGCATGTGAAACTGAAGCAAGAACCTCCCAGAAGCCACGATGCGCTTCCAACAATGCAAGTTGACAAGTCTTTGTGCAACGAAAACTCAAGCCCCTTGATGGAGAACAAAGGTGACCTGGGAAAGCCCCCTAAGCCTCTCTCTCACACCTCCTTACTCCCTCAAATGCCTTATGTCTCCACAAAAGGGAACAATGGGAAAACTGTTAATGGGTTCCTATACAGATATAACAAATCTGAGGTTAGCATTATTTGTGCCTGCCATGGAAGCACATTTTCACCAGCGGAGTTTGTGCAGCATGCAGGGGGCACAGACATCACACACCCTTTAAGGCATATCACAGTAATTCCTTCTGCCTTGGGCTGATTAATCCCTTTTTTTGTGTTGGGTTTTTTCTCAGTTCTATATCTAATAGCGTGTTTGCAAATATGTTGAGATGTTTAGAGATTATTGAAGTATTATTAGCTGGTTCAAACACTCTATCAGAGAGAGCTGCAGAAAAATTTGATTCATCTGTCTTGTGTTATCTGATCTTTAGGCTCAGTATATATTTTCGTTCCAGGAGTTTTCTATTAACTATCCTAACATCATTAATTAACAAACAATTACTCTAGTTGAGATTGTTTCCTGTTTTAGAATATTATATATATGTTTTGGCAAAGTATGATTTTAGTTGCCCCAAACTTTCAAAATTTATATAATTTTTTACTCTGGTCTTTTTCACTTCAATTACTTATCCACTTTTATCTATTAAAACCGATTAAAAAAAGATTAATTTTTATTTAATTATTTTAATCTCGCATTTATTATGTTAATCTGGCACTACCCTACCAACCATTATTATCATTGTATCCTAGGTAGCACCAAGCTAGATTCACAGATTCACACAAGTGCACCTAGGATTAGGTCTGCCTTACCATGGTGGTTGTCGCAAACTAGGAGCAGACCAAAAGGTGAAAACTTTCTTAATTATTATTATTATTTTTTAAAAAAATACTTTCTATAATTAAATTTACCTAAAACTAAATTAACAATTCTAAATTTTTTATACATAAAGACAAATAAAATCATTTATAATAATACAAAAATAATTTAAATATTATTTATTATGTAAGATCTATTTCTTCGATACATCTTGAAGCTTCACTACCCTTTCTTTTTTCTGTTTCCTTTTCTGCTTGCACCTGTAATGTGTAGTGTCTGAGTCACTTTAGAAAGTACATCAAGCTAAGTTGCCACTAATCTAAAAAGCCTATTGTGCTACGGTTTTTCTTTTATGATTTAAGCAGTTCAAACAATGGATCCATGTTTTTTTTTTACTTTATTTCTTTTTATCTATTTAGATTTTTTGCCTCTCGGTTGTTCATTTTGTGTGATCAAGTTGTTAAGGTTTGTGACAGGAATTCTTAAAAGATGTATTTTAATTTGGGGTTTAACAATAATTTGATAGAGTTCACGGCTAATGCTAAAGACACTAGTGCAAAATATATTTTATATTGTTAAAATGATATCGGTTAACAATAAAATAATTTAAAATAAACATACTAACAATTTCGTGAATAAGTTAACAATTATTACATGGGCTAGTATTATATTGAAATTAACATAATATGTACATATTACATGTCAAAATTAGTTTAGTAAAATTTATTTTGGTTTTATGATATATAATTATTTGAATTTTTCAGGATATAGTCTATGATGTGGTTGTTGTTACAAGTTCAACTTATGTTATGAATAAGTTTATTGACAATCTTTGAAGTTTATATTCAAATATTTAAAAAACATTATTTGGTAGTGGTAGAGCTAGATTAAATGTCAGAGATGCTCCAATAAAATTATTTTTTCAATCAAATTATGTTGAGTGTTTGCACATCTTAAATTTTTTAATGGTTATATATTTATTGTTGATGATAATTTTATCAATTGAAAGGTTATTTCATATAAAATAGTGACTTTGTGAATTACTGAAGTAACATATATTATCACGATAAAAGTGATGAAGAAAATCTTATAATTGAGGTGTTTGGAAAGAGAATCAAGTGTAGAAAACTAGTTTGTCACTGTGAAATAACAATGTCATACAATTATTTAAGAACCAAGTTCTTTAATATTTATGAACTAAGTTATTTTTGAACATATTAACATCAAGTTAGAGATGAAATTGCTTGAGGATTTTTTTAAAGTGATGAAGGTCTCAACAAATTATAACTCCTCTTATATGATTATAAAAGTTTTGTGTAATAACAAGTTTTTTGGATTTGATTTAATTTTTAATTTAATAAGTTTAGTTGCAGTTCAAATTATTATTGTTCTGAAGATTTATTTTTATCAATTTTGTATTAACATTGTAAGATATTATTAGTTAGTTATAACATTTGATCATAGTGAATTTTGGACTTAAATTGAAGTTCATTAATAGTTTAATTAAACCATGCTAATTTTTAGTGTGTTATTTTTTAGCCTTTTCACACTATTTCTACAAGGCAATTGCTTCCTGCAACGTATCACGCATCCAATTCCAGCGAAAAAGACAAAACTATTCTTAAAAAGAATTTCCAAAATATGTGTTTTTGGATTTTTTTTTCGAGCGAAAAAGACGAAACAGTTCTTAAAAAGAATTTCCAAAATATGTGTTCTTGGATTTTTTTTCGGATTTTTTTATCCTGAATGGGTTTTCATTTTTGTTATGGATTTTTATTTTTGAAACACAATAATTTCTTTTCTGAATTTTTTTTTTAAATGCATTATTTTTCAATTCTGGATTTTTTTATTTAAAATAAAATTTTAATTTTTGTTTCTGAAATTTTATTTTCGAAACTCAATAACGATTTTCGAATTTATTTTTTCAGAATATATTATTTTCAATTCTGGATTTTTATTTCTGGAATTAAGAATATTTTTGGAAATTAAGAAAATATGTTGGGTGCAGGTTAAAAACATTAGGTGTAGAAAGCATTTGCCTTTAATTTATAGTGATAAAGTCGTTGAGATAAATAATTTTTAATGAGAACAATCTAGTTGAATATTTAAAAAAAAATTGTAACGATATTGAACTTCTTAAAAATATCATAATTT
>Ga0123342_1006693_pt1 | contig 15792 bp, 15 predicted proteins | sample Turbeawhitnodule_FD_89960 | JGI IMG/M metagenome (GOLD analysis project Ga0123342, IMG submission 89960) | Root nodule microbial communities of legume samples collected from Mexico - Turtle bean Mexico white nodule | ecosystem: Host-associated > Plants > Roots > Nodule | place: Mexico: Nepantla... | reverse complement strand
TAATGCTCAGTCAAAGATAAAACAGTTTTTCTGTTATGGTCCCAAAACAAACAATCGGTTGTTTCCTCGAATCAATCGGTTGTTTTGGTTCTTAACAGTTCAACCATTTTAAAAACAGTTTTCCATCTTTTTCTCAAAACACCTAAGTATAAACAATCGGTTGTTTTGACAAAACAATCGGTTGTTTTAACTTAGTTTGAAAACATTTTACTTTCACAAAGATTGAGAACGCCTATGCTTTAGATTTAATCAAAGGGTGGATTACAACACTTAAACTACCCCAGAACTAAGCTAAACCAGCACAGCAACATCAAGCACAGTAGAGGCTTCAACATCCTTCAAAGGGTTTGGATTCTTCAAAGCTTGAACACCACTTGATTCAACACAGGTAATAGAGCGACATAGCAGATAAAACAGATTTTATTAGACACAATCTACCTGCCATTGAGAGAAATCTCCCTCTCCACACACTAAGTCTTGACTTTAGTTTGTTCCAAAACTTTTTCTTCCTCGGATTACCCCCCACTTCTAAGCCTAGGTAGTTGAAAGGTACAACCATCTAGCCACAGTTCAGAGTCTTTGCGTAGCAGTCCAAATTACTTTTCAGCACATTTATACCTGCTAGCTTTGACTTGTGGAAGTTAATCTTCAACCATGAGGCTAGCTCAAATCCCCTAAGAATAGACTTCAAGGTAATTATATTACTGAAGGAGTCCTGACATAAAAACAAGGTGTCATCCGCAAATTGAAGGATGCTAAGTTCTACCTCTTTTCTTCCTATTTTTATCCCAAATAGGAGGTTTGCCTTGATCGCTTGCCTTACTAGCCCAGCCAGCCCTTCCACAACCACAATGAACAAAAAAGGAGCAAGAGGGTCACCCTTCCTTAACCCTCTCGTCGGCTTGAATTCCTCTGTAGGGCTACCATTGACAAGCACAGACACCGTTGCACTCTCCAGACATCCTTTGATCCACATAACCCATCTGCTATCGAACCCCATCCTATTCAACATTTCATATAGAAACTCCCATCTGACTGAGTCGTAAGCTTTTTCAAAGTCCATCTTAAAGCACAAAGCACTCTTCCCTCCCCTTCTTAGATCCTGTACCACCTCATTAGCCATGAGCATGCTGTCAAGAATCCCTCTATTTTTGAGGAAAGCCGATTGGCATTCGTCAATCACTAAAGAGAGAGTCTGGTACACAAGTCCCCGTCCTTGAACCATTTTGCTCTAGCTTTTTGACAAATGAGAGAGTCTATCTTCTTTTCAGTTTCCTTCAAACAACCTACCAATTCGTACCTCTTTAGTCTATCATTTTCCCCTAGGTCATTGATGCAATCTAGGCAATCTAAGGCCTCCAGATCCTGCAGAATCCTCTTCTTACTTGTGTGGAGGTTGTCGAACTCATCCCTATTCCAGACTTTCAGATCTCCCTTCAGAGACTTCAATTTCTCCTTAATCTTTATAAAAGCACTCCCCTGCACAGAGTATGATAACCATTTGTTCTTCACCATCTCTCGAAACCCTTTCTCCATAAACCAAGCATCAATAGAGCGGAATGGTTTGGGTCCCCAGTCCTTATCCACAGCTTTTACCACTATTGCACAGTGGTCCAAGACTTCCCTTCGCTACACATATTGTTTACACATAGGCCATGACTCCATCCACTCTTCCGAGACGAGAACACGGTCTAATCTACTCTTTGCCGATCCATTAGACTTAAACCATGTGAAAAGTTTTCCTACTACAGGCAGTTCAAAAAGAGAGTTGGAATCACTTTTTCTGTCAGTTGTGTGTTTAAATACAAACTGTAGATTGGCAGTAGCTCTTAACTTCTCCATTGCATAGAATCACTTCTAACAAGAGAAATAGATGTTATGTCTTTGAAGTCCTTTTGTTTTGTTTTTTATGCAATTTTACCCCAACCATGCTAATCTTTTTTGTCTCACTGATAAGAACTAAAACCATAGTTGGTAGGGCAAGATGTCACGGCTGGTATCAGGGTAACACAAAAATGAGTACTCGTCTTATCATCAATTTCTTCTCTACTCCCGCAAACACAATCTTCTTAATTGTTTTTATCTTAGTAAAATATTATCTATTTGGATTTTTTTTATGCATTCTTAACTTGATCTTTACATGTTTCTAATGTGGGACCAAACTCATACCTTCCTACATGTGCTATATGTTTAGTCCATCTTGTACCGTTTACAATATTTGTTTCTGATGATTCGTGAGAATTTTCGAGGGCACTCAAAACAACCATGTTGTTAGATGTTTGTGTTAGTTGGAATTGATGGCCGAGTTTTTACCGTTTGGTTTAGTCACAGTTTTTAATTGAGTATCTTTGTGTGTATTTACTATTTGATTGGTTATTCTAACTTGTTACTCGCTCTAGGTTTCTCCAATGCCGGTTGTCTTTATTTCCAAAAATTTTGCTCCCATTCTTTTTGTTTGTTTTCTTGGATTGTTCCATATTTTAGTTAGTCTCTCTGGCATCCAATTTGTGGTTTCTTTGCTTGCCTAACCTTCGTATTCTATTGTTCTGTTTTGCCTTAGTTCTCTCCTAAAAATTGCTATCTTCTCCCTCATTGCCCCCAATTACGTCAAGAGAAGAATATGCTTATTCTTCATTGTTGCTGAACCCTTAGCATCTCCTGAATCCTTCAAGGCTGGAGCATTGACACTAGTTGATAGAAACTATTTTTGGTAAATCTCAATTACAAATAGATAACATTGCAGTAGTTTCAGGGTCAACACCTCCCTATGCAGTACTTTTAGAGGCAAAGCCTCCCAATGACCAAAAGCCTAATCCACTTTATTTTATCATTATTTTTTGACTTGTACTCGTATGTTTCAAATGCTTAAGGTCATTGATGCTTAAGGTTACTTCAATTTTGTCAAGAGTGTGCAACTTTTCAGGTTGATCACTTCTCAAAAGAGATTGCATGTTTAAGAGATTGGGTTGGTCAGGGATAGATTGAGTGTGTAGATTTCTAAGCGGCGTGTTCTCTACTGCAAGTGTTGTCTTCATTTTCTGCCCCAAATAAAATATGTAATAAGAGATGAACAAATCGATTCGTGAAGTCAAGTTGGATACAGATTTCACAGTTTACTGAGTGGCATCAATTCAACACTTCTTACATTCACCACTAATCAAGTCACAGGTAACATGAAATTGTTTTAATTGAATCTGTGTTTAAATAATTATAATTAATAAATATTTAAAATGAAAATTTTCCAACTAATTTCTTTTTAATTACTTCAAATAGACTGAGAAGCAATCATTCATTAAATAATACATGTTTGTTTTCTTGGTCTATATTCTATTGGTATGAATATTTTATTGATGTTAACACGCAGAATTTACACGGAAATTTGAAGACTTAACAGAAAGTGCATCTGCACAAGGAATTCTCTCCAATGAGTTAGATGTCTGGTGTGATGTAGCTGGAACCAAGAATGGAAGGATATATGGTCTTGGAATAGAATCTACTGTTATTGGAGGTAGGCCTTACTACCTTGGCTCATCTTCTTCCTCAAATGGGTGGATAAAAAGTCAAGAGCTTGATGAACTTAAAAGAGATATGGAAGTAGTTAAGAAAGAAAGAGATGAGCTTCGAATCAAAATTTTAAATATTGAGCAACTTTGAGAAAAACAATGCAATGATTCGACAATGGATGGATAACATTAATCGTCAATCTATGCCACCAAGTTTTGAGGAAACTCAAGATGAGGATAAAACACAATCACCCAGTCAACCACTTAGTCCTTATCAAGGTAATTTTGTTACACCATTCTATATATATTTTTAAATTTTAATCTTTCAAATAAATTTTATTTTATATTTTTTATAGGTAGATGATTATTGCTATAGCTAGCATCAAAAGTTCACATGGTACACCACTGAGCATTGGCTCTTCATGGAATAAAGTTCACAAAAAAAAACGATAGATAAAGCTTTTTACTACTGTATGCCTAGATGTTCCAAATATATCAAATGACCAAATAAAATCAAAAATTTGTCCAAATTATAGTGGTACTGCGATTGTTTCCTCTAGTGATCTAATTTCCTTGGTATACATACTTATATTGAAACTAGTCTTAGAAGCAACAGGAGATCTTAAAATATTTCAAAAGAATTGATTTTTATAATTGATAAAAAATAAAAACAATAATAAAAAAAATAATAATAAATTATATTATTTAGAGACCAATATAGTGACCATTTTTTTGGTATTTATATATTTGGTCACTAAATGAGTTTCTATATATTTTGTTCACTAAATTGGTTTCAATGAAATTGGTTGTTAATTTGGTTTCTATATAATTGGTCACTAAATTAGTTTCTATATATTTGGTCACTAAATTAGTTTCTATATATTTGGTCACTAAATAAGTTTTTATATATTTGGTCACTAAATTGGTTTTTATTTAATGGTAACTAAATTGGTTTCTAAATTAGAATCTAAATTGGTATCTAAAATTAGCGACCATGATTTTAGCCACTTAAAATGATTAGTTTTTAAATTAGTTTCTGATTAAGTTATTGACTAATTTTATCATTTTAGAAACCAAAAATTTAGTTTCTAAAAGCAATTTTTTCTTGTAGTGGTAGTACAGAATACCAAATCCATTTTGACCTACACCTCCATTTCTATTTAAAAATTATAGAAGATATTTTAGTCATTTCGCTTCAGTAATAGGTGCAGTTTCAAATTTGTTGAGTGTGGCAAGCAATTATCAAAAGAAGAACTAAGAGGTTGGGCTTATGAGGCCTATTGTGTACTATATATTACAAGCAAATTCTTCCTGCGCACCTCCATATTTTTCTCTGCACCTATACTTTTTAAAATATCAAAATTACCCTCAAAATATGTTTTTTAATTACATGAAATTCTTGAGACTTATTGGATTAAAGAATCTTAAAACTAATATTTGTGACTTTTTTATATTTTGGATTGTAGAACTCATAATACAAATTTTAAAGCTTCTTGGATTAAAGAATCTAAAACTTAATATTGTGATTTTTTTTAACTACAATCCAAAATGAAAAATTTACCTTTTTAGAATAAAAATATGGAATTTAATATTTGTTATTTTTTACATTTGATAGTGTGCAATCCATAATATAAGATTTATATTTTAGAATCTGGAATGTAAAATTTGTATTATATACTATGCAATCTAGAATGTAAATTTTGTATATTGTGTCATTCGGAGGAAAAAATTTATATTATGGATTGTAGAATTCAAAACACAATTTTTTAAAAAAGTAAATTTTGTATTCTAAATTATACCATTTAAAAAAAAAAACAAATTAAAGTAGTAATTTTGGTATTTTTGAAAGTGGGTGAGTGCATAAAAAACACGTGGAAGTGTAGGAAGAATTTGTATATGGTATAAAGAATTAGTGATTACAAAAAGGTTGGTTCGACCCAAAGACAAAGGGATGTGGATGTCATCTGATCTGTCATCATATAGTCCAGCTTAACACAATGAAACAAAAGGCCTATGAAACCCAACCACTCTCACCTTAATAAATTTTAAAGTTTGTAATTTAGTAGCTGGTGCAAAGAAAATAACCAAATTATGAAATAGCAGGTCGTGTGTAGATATATTTTCCGATAAATTCAGAATCCAAACAACAAGTTTGATCATTACTAATTATGAAAAAATAATGACGAAATTACAGAATTTTATTATATGATAATTGTTACTAATTTTGCTCGTACCAATATTTAACATATTTCATGAATTTCTTTTTAGTTGTACCGCCGAATTCACGTGGTTAATGGTTATAAAGTTGTTTCAGTTTAATCAACATGTATTAAATACTTAAACATATTTTAAACTATCTCATATGGTATGGTTGGAGGGAAGGGAGAAAATAAACAGAGAAAAATAACTAAATTTGATATTTTTAGCTAAAAAAAAATAAGAAAAGTAATTAAGTTTCGTCATTATTCTTTTATTCTACTCCTCATTTATTTTCATTATTTTATCTCTCTCCTTGTTTGTTCCATATTTTTGTTTGATCAAACCTTTTGAATTTTCACCTTACTTTTGACTTATTTACTTTCATGTTCTTTATTTATCTTCTATGTGACACTATTTGATGGGAGTGTTTCCACACCTGCAGTTGTCATACCAAAAAAGGTTGTTTTAGGAACATGTTCACACCTCACAAATTAATTAGAGGAAGTTTTAGGAAGCGTGTATATAAGGAGGCGATTCTAGGAATTATTATTCGTATGCATTGTTGTTTTTGGTAGAATATTGTAATATACTGAAAAAACAAGTGAAAATTCTGACAGAAGAAAAGAAAAGGCAAGTGGAATTGAGAAGCCTGAGAAAATGATATCAAATCTTGCATTCACTGTCTGGTCTTATTCCAAGAACATTTTTTTGAAATAAATTTATACATATAGAAGAAAAAATGTTGAGCTTTTTTCAAAAACACAAGATAGTGAGGCCCCATGACACTGAATAAGATTAATTTTCCTCCTTTTTGGGATTAGCTTCTTTGAACTTTTGGTTGTGTTTTTTCTCCCTTCCCTTTTTGACAAAGATGTAGCATCTCACGGGTTCCTCAAGTGTGCACCAGATCTTGTAGCCCTGCCCATGCTTACGTGCACATGGCCTTCAAAGAGACCACCACTTTGGGGCAACTCTATTATCAGAAAAATAAAAATATACCACATGATGCTTTCGACAAAAGTTCCAAAGTTCTTTATTTCAGAGTGAAAGGTGGTAGAAAATAAGAGGTAAATCTTCATATCAATGTTAAAATTTCTTTCTGTCAGCAAACTTAAGAAAAGAAATTAGTATGTGCAAACAAAATTTGGTAGAGGAAAATCATAACTACAATGATGATGGATCAACTACTACCAACAATAAATTTGGATGTTCTTCATTAGTTAATATAATATTTCAACTGCAAATTAATGATTGATTCTTACAAGCTGGAAACAGATGAAATTGTGGAATAAAAACTATCACCAAACCAACCAAATATGGCCAAACTTTGCTTCCATCCACCACCATTACAACACACAGTGTGTACAGAAATATAATTTTGGTGGGTGCATATTATCAATGGAAAAAGAACCCCACCCTCCCCTTTTATTAAAATAAACCTTGGAACAACTTCACCTATCTACTTTATATTCAAGATTCTTCATTTTCCCAATTTCTCCACTTTATTTTTCATATGTTTTGCTTCATTTCCTACCATTTCTTTTACTACAAAGCCATATTTCCTTATTAAGCTTTTGTTTTCAAAAGTAATTATAGCATGGTTGCTTTTGAATTTTTCCATGAAAAGTAACTTTTTTTCAAAAGTAATAATATTGTTGTTTTTAAGAATATTGAGTTACCTTAAACATAACTACATACAAACATGCATTTAATTGATCCAAAGTGAAAAAAAAAAGTATTTTTCTTAAGAAAGTTATTATGTGATGATTTCTGCAATGATGATGTTATCACAACTTCATACCATTTTATGTTCTGCAAAAACATACATAATACAGCAATAATGATTTCAAGTTCAAATTAAATTCAATTGAATATTGGTGTGTCATACAATCCTATGACCTGTTCATACATCTAAGAACATCTCTATCTTAAATAAAATAAATAAAAAAAAAAAAAAAACCAAAGAAACTTGCAAGTTGAAAACAAAATGGGAAGAGGGGAGGAGCAAAGAGAAATTTCAGGGTTCCAAAGAAACAGGTTGCACAGAACTCCTGGATCTACTTCCATGTCCAAAGGAAAAGAATGACCTCTTGACTCTAATATTACCACTACCACTGCAGCCTTCAGTGGAGCTGACTTCATTGACTTGCCTGTTCTGCAGCCTCAGAGCTTCCTGAACTGCTAAATAGAACTGTCTATCCCCTGATGAGTCCATGGAGAAAGACCTCCGGATTGGTTGCACTGAGAACTGGTTATCTTTTGCTCTAATATCAATACACTCATCTCCCATGCTCGTCACTTTATGCAGTTTCATTGCTTTCTTCTGCACATTTCCATGTTCCAATTTCCTTGGCGTAGAAGAACTAATATGAGATGTTGGTAATGGTAACTCCAAACCATTTCCTCTCTCTTGCAAATTTTGATTTCTATCATGGATATTGCCCAATTCAATCACAACAAAATCTTCATCACCTCCAATGAGGTTTTCCCGAGGTGGAGTCTGATGCGGAGGGGAAGAAGATCTTAGGGCAAGAAGCTGCTCCATGTGGAATCTGCTTGTCAAGGAAATGCTTGTTCTACAAAGAGGGCAATTGGCATTGCTCTGAAGCCAAACATCTATGCAATCAATGTGAAACACATGACTGCAATTTGGTATAATCCTGAGCTTCTCATCTTCCTGAAACTCATTCAAGCAAACAGCACATTCTCCAGAGTCTCCATCCCCTTGTGTCTTGTATTGAATCACTGGGATTAACCGGATCATTGCCTCATCTAGTCCACGAGTTTCTGTGCCTGGTGAGTACATTGGTGATGGATCTTCACGCCTTCTAGATGGAGAGAAACGTCTTAGAATATCGATTCTGTGCCAATTGAGGCAGCATTTGATGACAAAGATGTAGTAGCTCACAAGCAAGAAAGCCGTGGCCATTATTCCTATTATGGCAATTGCAATGATGGGAAAACTAGTGCTAGAAGAATGTTGATGAGGATGAAAGAATGAACCTCCTGGACTTGTGACCGGAGAAAGTGCTTGTGATTGTGACTCATAAATCAAGTGTCTTCTGCTTGCAAGATCCATACCAGATGTCACAGACAAAAATGCAGACCAATTGGTTCTCTCAGATCTTGAACATAAGCAAAAGACATGAATAGAATGACTCCCAATGTAAGACTTTAGGTACAAAATAAATATAACTTTTTATGGAAAATCTAAAGCTTGTGTACTGTGTACTACTTGAGAAAGGGTATGGTTGTTATCAAATAGAAGATGGGAGTGAACAGAGTTAACGAGTGCAGTACGTGGGTGTTAACTTGTTATCAAATAGAGAGAAAAAAAAAACTAGTTTTGAAGAAAGGTGACTGAGGAGAGAATTGAAAGCAGGTTGAAGAGTATTAAAAGCAATGAAAAGTGGAGGAGTATGGAGAAGGGAGAAGGGAGCAAACCTAGGTGGTGTTTAAATGAGGGTGAGGTGGACAATAAGGTCTTGAAATTCAATGAAAACGTTGAGAAAAAACTGTTTTCTTTATTTATTAAGGTTGGAGGGTGGAGTCTTGGCTCAGACTACGTAGTTGGTGAATTTCTCAGAGGTTCTCAGAGAGTTAGGCTTGAAAATTGTTCAAGTGTCTTGGACACTGCTCCAATTATATTTTACGTTACAGCACCGTATGATCCAATTTTAAAATTAGAGACTTTAAACAGTGTATGACGGTCCACTAACAGTGATAGGGGCTCACAAGGACCAACGCACCAAGTGTTTAATGCGATAACCATCCAATCATAAATGATTGAATACTTTAAATATTTCAGAATTATATATCTACAACCATGGTTATACACTATTTTCATCATATTTAATCAAGAAGCGTACAAAAGAACTTTCATTCCTTAAAAAGACCACCAATTTTTCACGAAATAAAAAAAGGGTACTTTTTTCAAATAACCCTCCACCCTTTTTATACAACATATTTTTTCTAACATGCTCAAACTTCAATAGTACAGACTAAATACACTTTCTAAATCATGTGTTCTAAATAGATTATATTATTATTACCTCCACACATATAATCCTTTTAGAAGAAATTTGAATTGATATGGATAAGACGGGAGCATTTTTTTTATAAATATCATGATATCAGTCAGAATGGGTGCACTACATACTTTATGTTGCAGAGTTTCCTGGTAATTAATGTGCTGGAGAAAAGTGTTTGTCCCTACAGAAGAAAAGAAACGTTAGTGGTAATTGTTCTTTACATTCAATCAATCATTCACACGTTATTAATCCAAAAAGACCAGATGCATCATTAACATACTCACATGGTTTGGAGTTTAACTGAGCAAGCAAGGTAGAAAAGAAAGAAAAATTGCTTGGTGGTTTGTTTTGGTGACGAGATAGGAAATAAAAGCCAATTTTGTTTAATGAAAGATTTAAGATATGTAAGTGGAGGTAAATGAGGGAAAAAGGGGTAATATTTTTTGGCAATTTATTAAATGATAAAGAAAAGGTGTGAAAGGCAGCCCCACATGCAGCCCACGAAATGAGTCCTTAATGAAAGGGGTGACCGTTGATGGAAGATGTTGACTGTGATTAGTAGTTGGAGTTTGCTCCCCCGCCTATCTTATTTGAAAAAGCTTTGGGCAGAGGAAGTGTGGCAGTGGTCTAACGTTAGGGGAAATTTGTGGTGGGTCCTAAATTGCTGATGCAGTGGCTTATGGCAAAGTCAAATGTGTGTGCAGTGTTGTTATGTTGTATATATATAAAAGGTTTCAGAACCGACACATATTCACATTTGGGTTGTTGACAAGCAGTAGCAAGAGATGAGAGAAAAAAAACAGACACGGTTACCCTTTTGCTTTCCCACTTTCAAAAAGTGTTTCACACATTAGTCAAAGATTTAGCCCTATGCACCTTGTGGCATCTGCCAGAAGAAACTTCCCCCAACGCTTTTCGACAAAATTTAATTAACCCATCCTTTCAAACTTGCCACAAAATCTCCACCTTCTCATTACTTTCTCGCCTTCGCCCTCCTTTCATTTCAATACTATTATTATGCACTCTCTTCGTTTAAACTCACTTAATACACATGATAAACAATTCGCAATAAATTAATCCTTCTTATTCGTCTCTACAATTCCCAACAAAATAATTGCTAACACTTAATGATTGCCTGACTAACTGTTATGAAGCAAAACTATTTATCGTTTAAGTTTATTTAATAATTTTCCACTAACTATCTTAACATGTCACTCACTGTCTCTCCATTTGTGACTTTATTTGTAATTATCTGCTTCTTTTAAGTACTTTATAGTAGGACAATTTAAGATTTAGATTTTTGGATTCTCTTTCAACGGTGTACAATATGTTAAGATATGTATAGTTCACTTATCTCCTTTTTTTTTTTAAATGAGAAGGGTAAAATTAGATTTATGTGTAAGAGATCCCTTATTGAAAATAGAATAGCAAACAGGGAGAGAGGAAAAACAAAAAAAAATTGCATATTCACCCGAATATAGATTATTGAATTATGGGTTAGAATTTATTGGTTATTTTTGGAATAGCAATTTTATTATGATATTTTTCACTTTCTTTCTTATTTGTAAGCACTTTTTGGGAAATTTGTTTTACATTTTTATTGATTATAATAAGTATGTTTTTTGTGTTACAAAACTATGTATCTCTTCTAACTATTTAATTTAATTATTTTGATAGTTTGAGGCATAAGTAGGGACGAAGCGTGTGTGGTCGAAAAGCTTGGTCAAATAATTAGGTGAAGGAAAAGGTTTTGGTGTGTAGAAGTAAGAGTGAGATTGATAAATAAAAGGATGGAAATGAAATGGCACATAAAATGCAGAATAGTTCTTCCTTGAACAGCTGCGTTCATATTGGGGAGAGTTATTCTGATGCAATACTGAATAATTTAAGATAGTATTGTGAACTTCTAGGTTGAATGAAACATATGATCTAACATTTATGTTTTGCATATTTGGTTTTGACATTTAAAAATGTAATTGAAAGTCAAGCTTGGTCTCGAAGCTTGTTGACTAAAGTTATATTATTGTGATGAAATATTTTTGGGCATTTAATACGATGGCAGCACATGTGTCCCTCTTGTTGAGCATATAGGTGCAGCTAGTTAATGGTTTCCATGGTTGCAGTGAAATATTGGACCACTATGTTGAGGGAAAATAATAGAAATAGTAAGATTTGCGTGAGGAGAAAGAGGCACATGGATATGGCATGGCACCAACAGCTGTTATTAGACAGTTTACTTGGGAAAAGAGCTCAGACACGCACAGTTTTTCTAAAAAAATCCTTAAATTTTCACAATAATTCTCTCTTTTCTGTCACTTCACCACGCTACTGCCTTCTCTTTAATGTCAATTCTCTTTTCGCTGGAGCTGGGACTCATCTATTCATTTCTACTGCCAAACAAAATTCTACACTTGATACACTTCACAAATATGCATCATTTCAACTTTCATTATCGTCCCAGTTACAAAAAATATATTCTTTTTAAGTTAATTTCTTCCTCTATTTGAATTAGGAAAAGGATTACGAACTTTTTTTAAAAAAAATTAAAAAGTGAAATTGTTTAGGTTATCGAATTCACAAAAGTTTTGGTGTGTAATTAAAAAAAAAAAGGAAGAATACATGTGTCAATTTTTTCTCACCACTATGACTGTCCATTCTTCCATTTCACTGTAACAGTACTTCCCCAAATCAAAGATAGCGTTTAGTCATATTGGTGATAACAGGAATTCCACTTTTGATCTATCATTTTTTTGGAATTGAATCAAGATGATACTTCTTCATTTTTTATTTAAATACACAGTTATATATTTTTTTTTAATTATCCACTTTTGACAGTGTAAATAGTAACAAATTCGTGACTATTAAATTTATTTCACCAAAATTTAATAAAATTATGAATCATAAAAAGTGGATAATTAAAACATCAACATAAAATCGATATTTAACTAGTATTGTATTTTTCTTAAGTAAATTCTTATTTACTAATTATTGACAATGTAGCGGGTTTTATTATATTTGGACACATGTTCATGAGAAAGGGATGACTAAATTGTGTTTCCATTGATTTATTTGTTGAAAGTGAAAGCGTAGGAAGCTCCGATGAAAGATGTTGTCCATAAAAGACGAATCTATTTCGTTTCCCCTGCCTCAGAATTATTTTTAATTTTAAATACTATATATTATTTATTTGTAATATTTTGGCTCACAATAATTTATCTATAGGTTTGAAAGACACAGGGATTCATGCCCTGTACAATTGTATATTAAATGTTATTTTAAGTTATTTAAGGATTCAGTTCAGTGTCACAAGTATTTATGAAAAGATTAATAATGTTAAATGGATATTTAGAGAGTATTTATAGATTATTTTTACTGATTCGATAATAAATCAATTGTTATAAAAGTCAATAAATTATTATGCATTTATTACTCAATGTTAATATGCTTTTTTATACTAATATAATACATAATAATATTATCTCTTAATTTAATAATGAATATAACTTTTGTTCAAATAAAAGACGTAATTTGTAATAACAACTTCAAATTAAAATTAGTTGAAATTTCATTTTTTTCTAGGAATTTGTAATTTACTATAACACATTATATATCCTTTTTACAAAAAATAAAATCAATAACCACCCAAAACATTTTTTATTGCCTTCTCGTCAAAATCAATACATAAATTTTACACAGTAAGATTTGAAATAACTTAACTCAATATACTGTGTGGACGGACGGATCCTTCAAAAAAAAAAAGTGACTAAAAAAATGGTAAATCACTTGAGAAAAGAGCATTTTTTTTTATATTTAATCTGTTTAGAATTTTTGAAGGTAAAATTTGTATCACGTGCATGGAACATGTCAAATGAACAGCCACCTCAGTTGTTTACTGCTGAAATGTCCATTGTAGAATACAAAGTTCTTTGTTTCACATTATTAGTTGGCTCTGAACGAAGAAAAATAGTTATTTCTTATTCTGAAGGTTGAAGACATTACTCACTTCACTTGGTGGACGATGTGCACGTGTCTTCACGTGTTCTTCTGACCGTCCATACAAGGAAAATAGTTCCCTTCCCTATTAAGATCTCTGTACTCTGTACCTTTTTAAATCCACATCAGAAAAAACAACATCTTGCATGCATGCCTTGTTTAATTTCTTTACTTAACTCACTCTGCATATATTTCTTTTTTATTTATTTATTAGTCAACATAAATTAATAAGATTGCTGCTTACCAATCAGCTACTGCAAAGAAAGAAAGCATAACACCCTCGGCGTGAGGAGGAAGAAGAAGGGAGGAGAAGAATACCCTAGAAGGTGCAACAGAGAAAGAAAGGGAAAAATTGAAATCTTATTTCATTGAGAAAGAATAATTGCATTTACGGAACAAAAGAATATAAAAACAGATAAAAGGAATGGGCTCAGACAGAGGCGGCCCAATACAAAGCACAAGCGTAAAAAGAAAGAAAGGGCCCAGAAACAAAACTAATGTTAACACCCCTCAAAAGATTGACATTGAACTTTTCTCTGAAAATGTGACAGTTAATCTCAATGTGTTTTGTCTTTTCGTATACTCAACCTTAGAGGAGCTTTTGGAGATGGTTAACTGTCTTTTGAATTTCCATGAGATAAGAGATTCACTAAAAAAAGTAGAAAAACCAGTTATAGGTTTCCTTGTCAACACAATTGGTCAATCACTATATTCTTTTAACTGAATGGTACTATTACTATAAAGAAAAATACTAGAACTAAGATTACCTTTAAGGTACCTTAAAATTTGAAAAATAAAGTGGATAGCTTTGCATATCATTGCTTTCCAGCTTGACGAAGTCCATAGAGAAACCTCTAGAGTTTGCAAGCACTATTGTTATTAGAAAGAAGAAGGTTGAGAGGAGGTTGCATGTAGACTTCTTCAATTAAGTCTCCATGCAATTTAGCATACACAACTAAAACAAAGAGTTATCAAGTGCAACTAAAATAAATAAAAAATTGAATATAAATTTTATACTAACAACAAATAAGCAAGTAAAACATTATAAATTAAAATAAATGCCAATATTATTAATCCACTTAATTTTATGGATTTTTGATTTTTTTTTTCAGATTATTACATTTGTAGTTGGGTTGTATCTTCATCTTCCAATTTGTTACCAATATTATCATACTATTTCTTGAGAGATAACTCTTAAACTTGCTATATATAATTCTCAATGGAACAAACTATCCACATATATGTGTAAAACATATTTTGATTAATGTAACATCTCTAATTTTTTTCAACTATGAGTGCTATAATACATATGATGAATCTAATTAAATTTACATATCCACATCTCAATCATGCAATATTTAAAAATATATTCCTATTATTAAAGATTTTAAATTATATGACTTAAAATAATTATCCAACAAAACACAATTAACACTTTGTTCCAATGTAAATACACGATCATCATAGATAAATAAAATATAAACAACGCAAATAAAAGGGTAAGCTAGCTATTTTTAAAATTTCTAATATAAATAGAACTTCACTTAACACTCATGAAATCATCAATACTCGTAGATATACACAAAGAAATCAAATGTTTATCAAAATTCATAATCAATATTTCTCATGTCATACTTCTACTGACCCACATACTCAGACACTTGACTATACTTTCGGAAAACTCATGTATTGAAATTAGTATCTGATGGAAGAGGGTCAAGCACAACCTCATATAAAAAGACAAGAGCCAAGACGTGAGCATCCAAAGCCAAACCAAGAGCGTCTAGGCCAAAGGAAGGAGCGTCTAGGCCAAAGTGAAAAGCGTCTAGCACAAGGTGGAGAGCGTCTAAAGGGAGAGCGTCTAGAAGGAAAGGTAGACCGTCTAGGACCTATTACTAGGTCCATGACCAAGCTATGGATGTGAGACTTGGGCCAAGCTATGAATGGGAGAAGAAGCAACTTGTATATGCTACATGAAGGCCCATTAAGGATAGCTTAGTATTAGTTGTGGTGTAAATAGCATAAACTTGATTCCATGAGACTTGACCTAGATTTGCTAAAGATTT
>Ga0123342_1006691_pt1 | contig 15798 bp, 9 predicted proteins | sample Turbeawhitnodule_FD_89960 | JGI IMG/M metagenome (GOLD analysis project Ga0123342, IMG submission 89960) | Root nodule microbial communities of legume samples collected from Mexico - Turtle bean Mexico white nodule | ecosystem: Host-associated > Plants > Roots > Nodule | place: Mexico: Nepantla... | reverse complement strand
TTTTTTTGTTTTTTTTTTTTTTGGGTTGAGAAAATTTGGTTTGGTTTGTCTGTTCTGTGTTTTTGATTGTTTTTGAATTTGGGGGTCCGCTCGCGTTATTTTTTTTTTTTTTTTTTTTTAAAGAAAAATCAATCAAAATATTTTACATAGAGGTGGAGGGCGTGCAAAAGGAGATTATGCGCGAAGGAGTGCACAAAGAGGTGTGGGGGGCATGCGCTCCGAAGGCTATGTGCGGAGGTGTGCGTGGAGGCAGGCACTGTGGAGGCTATGCGCGGAGGTCGTGCACGGAGGTTGGCTGTGTGTGGAGGTTGTAGCGGTGGCGGAGGCAGAGTGGAATGAATGCAACAACAAACCTAATTAATTAGGTTTTAAATTGAAAAAAAATAAGTAACTTATGTTATGCACTTTCCAACACAACTTGCTTTAATTTTTTATTTTTTTTACGAGTCAGCGAATCAACTCATCTCGCTGTTAGCTTGCACGGTGCGAATTATATTAAACAGATTTAAGCGAATCAGAGAATTGGATTAGTAAACCCGTCTTACACCTTTTTGTTAGTGGGTTGTGGACCGACCCCGACCACGTTACAATCCTTAATTCTCACATATTTTTTTAAAAAATTTAAATAATTATTAGCATAAATATCAAAAATTCTAAATTTTAAATGGTTCTCGCATAACTAAATACCAAAACAACACTGATCTCCCTCTAGCTTTTGTCAGATTGAAAATCAATTGTTGGCTGCCATTTACGTTTATATCCTTAGACGTCAGCAACTACTGTCACATCACCATCACATCTACAGTGTCAAGAAGAATTACTAAATAAACAGTGTGAACAAAACATTTCCCCTGAAAAAAAGGACATCAAATAAATGATGAACCAACTCTACAAGATAACACTAAATAAATTGGCTCAACTAATTTTTAGCCGTACTCGATGCAACATTTTCATCTTTAATATAACACCAAATAAGTTCGCTCAATTAATTTTCAACTCTACTTGATGTAAAATTTTCATCTTTAATATTGTATTATTTAAACAAATAGTTTAGAATTATTTTATTTATGTACATTTAAATAAATATAAAATAATGGTATATTTGTTGTTTGACTGAAGATGTCATTAAAAATAATAGTACATATATAACTTTCAAACAATTTCATTAAAATAGTTTCATTACTTTTATAAATAAATTATTTTGGAATAGAAAACCATAATTGATTTGATGATGGGAAAAAAATCAAACATTTATGAAAATATAAAATATTAGCAAGTTTTAATTTTTTTTTTATATAGCGAAAATCACAGTATTATTTTGAAATGAAATTAGTAACATAATTTTTCAATATTTTGTGAGAGAAGTTAACATGAAAGAGAACACTGTACATGCAGTTTTCTGACAAGACGAAGTTAAAAAATAATAAATGAGAAGTCATTAAAAAAATTATTAAATAAAAATTAATTTTAAAAATAAAAAATAATTAATTGTTATAATGATTAAATTAAATTAGATTTCTAAATTAGTATCTAATTATCTATAAAAAAAATTTGTTATTAAATTTAAAATCTAAATAATTGATAATTAAAATCTTGCTAGTTAATTAGATATAAATTTAAAAATTGTTTAATAAATATAAAAATTAATATAAAAACTATTTTTTTTAAATTTTTAAAATAATATTTAATTTAATTACTATAACAATTAATTTTATTTTATTTTTAAATTAATTTCTATTTAATAATTTTTTTAACAAAAATCCACCCACCCACCGAAAGATTAAGAAAGCGAACTTAAATAAATAAAGTAGTAATTTGATCTTAGGACAAGAATCCAAGGCTTTTACTTTCTCTATCTTTGATTTTTTCCCCTGCATCTATCATTTTTTTTCTTTAATTTTTTGTTGCATTGTAAAATTTGAAAATCTTTTATATTCAACCATTCAAAATAGTAATTCAAATTTTAGTATTATTATACATTATATTTTTTGAATTATTACGCATAGCGTTTCAAATTTTGCAATCCATTTTCAGAATGAAATAATTTATATAATTTAAACATTATTTTTAAATCACTGATGAGAAAATCCATAAACTATTTTTAAAACATTTAATCTGAAAAATATAATTATCAATTTTAGATGTAAGAATCCATAATAGTTTTTTTTTCTTCGAATGTAAAATTTTGTGTTTTAACTTATGAAGAATAACTTGCATGTGCGTGTTCGTGATGGAAGAGGAGTAATCATTTGGTCTGGTCGGCTCAAGGAGTTGGTTCATCATTTATTTATGTCCGTTCTCTTTTTCTTAAATATTTAGATATCTTTGATTATATTAACTCCATATCTAAGTAATGAAAAATATTTCTTATTAATTCGTAGAAACGTAATTAGCAATCCTCAACTTTAAAGCAAAAGGACTGAACTCTTAATCCTTCAACTTCAAAACCTAAATCTTAAATAAAAATATTTGTTATCTTGAACTTATAAACGTTAAAAAGATTAACGAAATAAAATATTTTTACACATATTAATTTCGAAAGTACATATTAACTAAATATTTAAAATCACATAACCTATATGATTTCTTTTAGTTCTTGGATATGTATAAAGAATAGTTTTGTATTTTCGACTTTTAAATGATAATGTCATTAACACTGCTAAATAAAAAATAATAATGATTTGTTATGAGTAATGTGCAAAGGCACAATTGGGAATATTAAGAGTTTGGTATTGAGGAGATAGTAACTTTTCAACTTTGATAACGGTATAAGTCATGCATAATCAAAACACAAACCAGAATTCTCCCGCATCCAATAACCTACAAGAAAAAAAAAACCACATTCTTGTCTATAACAAGTAACATAGCAGTAGAATAACAACTCAATTACATTTTCTAATATATCTCATACATTCCAAAGGTTACAAGCACCAATCTGAATAAGAAAAATCAATTACATGTTCCTTTGCATCATCCATGACCAAACCTTCATTTGTACAAAAGTGAAAACTTCGACGTGATTCACTCTATCATTTTTAAATATATCGTCATTCCTATGTTTCCAAATCTCTCTAATTATTGCTATCAAAATACCTCCCCAAATTCTATTGCTTGTAGCATTCAAGAAAGGAATTATGTTATACATTAAATGTGATTTTACATCATAATGATTAATCATCGACACCCCAATCAATTGTAACACATCTCCCATATAATAAGTCAAACAATTTTACAATTAAAAAATAGATAATTTCTAGAATCTTTTTTCACACCACATAAAACACATAGATTATTTAGTAAAATAACACCATGTTTAGACGAATTATCATTTGTTGTTAGTGCCTTTGTAACACTTTTCAAACAGTTATTTGATAAACTTTATTTTCCAAAACTTTTCTAAGATTAAACTAATTTATTTTGGTTCAATTTATTTATATATTAATAAAAATCTAATCAAATTTCTCAATTTAAAAACTGTAACAAAATATATTTTAATTAAAATTTTCAATTTTAAAGATGTACCGATGTAATTTTTTAAAACTCTATCAAAATATCTTTAACTGACAGGTGGCACCTCTATATAACATTCATTGACGACAATTGACTTGAGTTCGGTGAGTGACATAGCTAATTGCGAGACAGCTAATGGTTATTCATGTTTCATAAATATGTACTTCTCTCATAAAGAAGAGGAAAATTATACTTTCACCCCTGTATACTACTTTCACTTTACGATCTATACTTTAATAAATAATAAATTAATATTTTAATTATATTTATTTTATTTTTAATTTAAAAATATTATTATATTATTTTAAACAGTATCAATTATGTTATTTATTCTTCATAGGGTCAATAAAACTTTTCTGTATAACATCCCTCTTCTATAAAAGGTGTTTGTGTATGTTACATTGGAATCACTGCTAAAACTTTTGAGCTTCGAAGTCTAGTGGAATCTGAAGAGTTGAAGGTAAGTTGAGTGAAGTTGAAAATTTTGTGTGCTGTGTATATTATGATTTATTTATTTTAGTTATTCTATAAAATGGATAGATTGATATGTGTGTAGTTTTGATATTTTAGACACAGAAAAGAAGTAGGTGGAAGCAGAGTTGAAAGGCGAGGAACATATCTTGATACTGTTAAAGAAAATGAGCACGGTGGATTTTCCCAGTGGAGAGGAGATGAGTATGAACAATGTTGACTTGGAAAGTAACAATGTAGGAGTACAGCCTTTAAGGAATGAGGTTGAAGAAAACAGAATTGAAAGCTCAGAAGAACGCAGAGATGAAGTTCAGGCACATGGTTGGCGTTTGTTGCCAAAGGAAACATACATTTCAATAAAACAAAATGATGAATCTTGGAGAGAAATAATAGATCAGAGTTTACAGCAAGAGAGCCCTAAGGGAAACACGGTGCTGCATATAGCAGCTCTCTATGGAAATCATAGCTGTGTGGAAAGAATACTTCAAATTGGTGGAGCAGAGCTTTTGACAGCAAAAAATACAAATGGTGACACCCCACTGCATGTTGCTGCAAGAGCTGTCGAGATCTCTGCTCTTCGCAACTTGTTGAATGCAGTTCTTCGTAATCCAAATTCTGAACAAGCCAAAGAGGCAATTCTAGTAACCAACAACCAAGGAAATACTTTCTTTCATGAAGCCTTCTTGAATGGCCACAAAGATGTAATGAGGATTCTAGATTCTTCACCAGACTTCAGGAACTTGGTTGAGGAAAATGCGTTTATTCTGAAAAACAAAGAAGGCAAATCAGTTTTGCACTTAGCATTTGAGAAAGGCTACGAGGACATTGTTGATGTTGTATTGACCAGAATAATTCCACATAACGAAGGTACAAAATTGCTACATACCTTTAAACTTCCTCCTATTACTTTTTTTTTTTCTATACTTTTTTTTCTTTAATTTAAGGAATTTTTTAATAAGCTTTTTCGAAATTAAAAAAATTATTTTAATTTATAAATAGGTTTATTTTAGTTTGTAGAAAAGTTAATTTACTTTTTTTAGAAAAATGTTGTAAAAACCTCATGCATACACACACATGTATAAAATTAAGTTAATTGCATTCATTGCTGAAACACTTGTTAATTCACGGTAAATAAGTTTGTTTAATAACTCTAACTGATACGACATTTTAACAGAGAGCATTAATAAAATAATTTTTTTAATGTGAAATATATAGATTAAATTTATTTATATTTTTAAAAAATTGCTTATAAATTGAAAATTTACTTAATTAAATAGTTCCAGTTATGTATATTTTATAAGTATTTTTTTTTTATTTTAAACAATTCGGATATAAAGAATTTACGTTGAAATAATATTTTTATTCATATATAATCTCATTGTCAGAAAACTAAAGATCATAATTACTGCTTCATAATTCTTCACTTCTCATGTCAATTCAAGTTTGTCTGCTCCATCAGAGTTTTATATGATAATATTAATAATCATAGATATAAATTTATTAAATTTTTTATTTAAACTTATATTTATAGTCCAATTTATATATTATTTTTTAAAATGTCTTATTAACTGATCGTTGCATTACAGAAAAATATTCATTCCTTGTCCAAGCAGACGCAGCACCAGAATCCGGGGAAGTTCATTATCGGAATAACTTTAATTCTGGTGAGGCTAGAACAGTGTAGAAATCATAACGGTCTGATAACAGTAGTTAAAATTTGTCAAATTTTTTTGGAGTACATGAATTTATAGACAAAAAAAATTTATAAGTTTTTTTTTTTGAAAAATAATTGAAATTAACTAATTATAAGTTAGAAGTTTTTCTCTTATTATTCTTTGCTGCATTATATTTTTCAAAAAAGAAATATATAATCATTTGGTAGAGGAGAAGGAGGAACATATATTAGTAAAAAATGAAGATATTAACAATATTTACATCTACAATATTATAGTTTTCAATTGTTATCTGCAATGCTAATTGCGGCTATTGCTATTGCAAAGTTTTCCTAATTACGGAATCTCAAATTGTTGCATTCGCAATGAAGATAGAACTAACTGTAACATAGTTTTCCTCTCCTTTATTATAATATCTTATTATACTTTAGATTGATATTGTTTTTTGTATAGTTATTTTTGTTGGAGATGATACATAATTTAGAGATAAATTTAAAATATTAAGTGAATGTAAATTTTATTTTATAAATTAGTTTTATAATATTGATTTATGTTTAAAGTTTTTATTTTAAAATGATATCAGAACATATCTTAATGATGTTTGATGTGTTATATTCTAACCTCCTATTTGATTGATATCAAACTATTTATATATATTTAGTCTCAAGCACGTGATGTACATGTCTCGACATGAAGAGATATGTTAAAGATTTCAAATTGACTAGAGATAGAACTAATATAAGCGAGTACAAATCTTACTTTATAAACTAATTTTGTGAAGTTAAATTAGACTTAAAATTTTTTTCTTAAAAGTTTTTATTATTTTGATACAAAAGTTTTCATTATTTTGGCACAGTATATTTTTGAACTTGTCTCATTACAAAGATAATCTTGTTTGGTCTTTTAATATTAGAATAAATAATATATAATTATTGGTAATGTAAAAGTTAAAGTTATCAAAGTCTATGTTTTTTGTTTTAAATTTATTTAATTTAGTATTTGTCTGATCAATACTAACATAAATATTTATTTAGTTAAAAAAGTAAAAATAATTTTATAGTTTCTAAACAAAATTAAAATTTAATTTTAATGTCGTGTTAGAGTCAACTTAGTCAATACTAATAACATCACAATTTGATCAACTTTAGAATTTGGAGACTAATTTATTATATTTTTATAATACTAACAAAAATGTTTGCACATTACAAGAAAATCATTAAATAATAACTAAATTTAGAAATAAAAAATAATTAGTTACTATATTTACTAAATTATATACTAATTTAGAGACTAAAAAATTATTCATATATAAAGTGGTTTCTAAAATTAATCAAAAATTATAAAATGATTTCCAAATTTGTATTTAAATTAGCTATCTACTAATATTTTAGATTTTAAATTAGTTTATAAAATACTAATAGAGACTAAATTAACATATAGAATAGTACGTAGTTAAAACCTTAATGTTAAATACAAATTTAGAAATTATTTTAAATTTTTTTATTAAAAATAAAAATTACTTTAAATAGTAATAGTTTTTTAATTTATAAAATAATTTTTAATTAAATTAAATTATAATTAATTATTTTAATATTTAAAATTAATTTTTATTTAATAATTTTTTTTAACAACACATTATATGCGCATGAGGACAGATAATATAGAGTTCCAACGAAGAAGAAGGAGATCGTACATAGAAAATCAAAATGAAGGAGCGCGATCACCACCCATTGTGGCAATATTAAAACAGAATAAAGGTAATTTTTGTTATATAATTATAAATTTTCTCTTATCATTGACTAATCTATTTATTAACAGGATAGAAATTATTGGAGATCTGAATCACTATCTCTCCACTTTCTTTGTGTATAAATGGAGTAATCAAATTTTAATAAAGATTAAATTAATAGGGTGGATCTTGAATTATTTAATTAGGTTTATACATTTTTTTAATTAGATGACTCAACTGTTATTTGTCTATTAATTGAACATTTTGTTTAACTGTTACGATTGTAAACATGTCTCTTCTGAATGAGAATAACAAGTTCAAACGATGACCCTTAAAAAGTGAGAATTTTCATTACAGAATCAAAATATATTGATAATCAAATATTATTTCAAATTATAACTGTTAAAAATAGATAGAGAAATAATTTTAATAAATTTTGAAAATTATAAATTGATGTTTTTGACTATATAGTTGTGAAAAGTAACATTTTTTTTTATATATGTATAAAAAATGTCAATATCATATTTGTAGACTAAATATTTGTAGTTACTTTTCTACAACGAAAATTGTACAGAAATACTTAATTAAAAAACAAATACAAGTTTAAAGATTCAATGAGGAAAATATTTTACAGAACTGATTAGAAACTTTCGTAGCTTAATTGAAATTTATTTTAATTTTAAAATAAAACAATTAAATTTTTTCATTTTCAAAATTTTGTACTTACATCAAGTGAACGAATTTATTTATTATAAATAAAATCTTCATTATAGAATTTTCAAAAATATGGTGAAAGAAAAGAGAACAAATTTGGTATGCTATGTTACGCTTAATATTCAATTTTCTTAAATTTTTCTTTCTCAAGTAGGATATTTCCTTTAAGAAACTATCAAATGGGATGAGTTCAGGAAAAAAAAAATGATGTAACTGGTTAACTTGTTTTGTGAGCAATATTTATTTATTGGATTTTTTTTAATATTCCTTATTTTCTTTAAATAATTCATACATTTGATATTTGTTAATGAGATTCTGCTTGTAATTGGTTATTCATAAAATATGTCAGGTATTTTAGAGAAAATAATAAACAGAAAGAAAAAATGGATTCATGTTAAGGATGGCATAGGAAGAAATGCTCTTCATTATGCAGCATGTACAGGTTACCTCCATGGTGTTGAGTACTTGCTTCAAAATTGTGATACTTGCAATATGGAAAGAGACAAAGATGGTTTTTTTCCTCTTCATCTAGCTTCTGCATTTGGACATATAGAAGTGCTAAAGAAATTGTTTGAAAATTGTCCAGATCCTAGAGAAATAGTTGATAATAAAGGTAGAAATATTCTTCACATTGCTGCTATCATGGGACGGTTTAATGTGGTAAGGTACATCTTGCAAGATAAAAATGATGGACTTAAAGATATGATAAATGACAAGGATTACAATGGAAACACTCCGTTGCATTTGGCTGCCTCATACTTTCGTCCAAAAGTTGTGCAAGCCTTGACATGGGACACAAGAGTGGATCCCCATTGCCTTAACAACAACAACAAAACAGCTCTCGATGCCTTTCAGGAATTTAAAAAAGGAAATAATCCGACATTCCCTCAGGCAAGTATATAAAAAAAATGTGTTTGCTAAAAAATTCAAGATTTAAATATGCTTTTTTAGTTTATAGTGATTGCTACTAAAATATATGTTCAACTTTGTTATTAATTGATAAAAAATTCATCTTAGATGATTATGTTCAAGGAAGGATTGTTGTTTAATTTCTCATTTACCCTTACTTTTTCTTATTTCTTTCTTAATTTTTGATAAATTTCATGCACATAAATTGTCTGAAAATTGAGCATCATCATCAGTGATCTCCTTACACACTTGGACTACTTATTTTTCTACTGTTGTGTTGTTAATTTGTAACACAAACTTGTATATGCAGCGGCTAACATGGTGCCAACTAAAATCTGCTGGTGTACAAAATGCTAAAAGAGGGTCACACTCTAAGAAGATCCCTTCTCCTTACATACAACAAGCCAAAGACACAGATTTTTATAAAGAAAGAATCAACACCCTTATGGTGGTTTCAACCCTTATAACTACAGTAACATTTGCTGCAGGTTTTACTTTGCCTGGTGGAAATAATAGTTCTAGTCCAGGAAAACAAGGCATGGCTGTTATGCTGCATCACATATGGTTTAAACTATTTATTTTTTGCATCACAGTATCCATGTACGGTGGCATTAGTGTTACTATTATACTCATTTGGGCTCAATTGCGAGATATAACTTTGGCTCTTTTCGCCCTTAATGTGGCAACACCCCTTTTAGGAATCACTCTTGCAACCCTATCAGTGGCATTCTTGGCTGGTGTCCACCTTGTTATAAGCGATCTCAGTTGGCTGGCCACTACTGTTCTGATTTTGTGTCTGATCTTCATTTTCCTGCTTTTGTTAGTGTACACTCTTCTTTGGTTACCCTCACACTCAAGCAACATAATAATGCGATACATTTCTTTCTATCCTTTTCAGTTTCTCACATGGTTATTTGAAGGTAGGTAATTACGGACACATTCCTGAAGTCTCTGCATTTTTGTAGATTTTTTCCTTCTTTATCCTTTTTATACGGAGATTGAACTTCGTTTTCATGTGCATGTTAATATAGTTGCATGCTACTACTCATCATTTTCATGTGCAAAATCATTTGGCTTTATGAGCTTTAAAATCCTTTATCATTGTTCTATAATAAATATGTCATAATAGTACTCTCTTAAGGGAGTTTTATATGTACATACATCATTAGAATAGAAATAAACAATAATTATGTTTAAATATTAATAAATATTAAGTCTTGTATGGTGATGATGTACATTTTTTATCAATTAAAATGATTTTTCTGTTCTGTTAGTCATGTATTCTTATCCTTATACAAGAGTGCTGATTCTTCTTGTTATATAAAAAGTATACTAGTAACATGCTTGTGCTGCAATGCCATGCTTATTTTTTTTTCATATAACAAGTTTAATGATGTATTGAGTTTCTGAAATGAATATGAGATTCCTTAATTCGAATTCAAATGGTTGGAGTTGTCTATGGTGCCACATTATCAATTTCATAAGTTTACAATGAATTGTTTTAACAAGGTGCCATGAAATTATGTTAGTGTGATGAAACTCACTTGTATGATTCATTTTTCTATGAATGCTTTTCTTTATGTTTTTAAAATGAAGGGCATGAATTTCATTAGTTATTGCACTTGGATAACTCTGTTCTTATTCTTCAGTATTTGTTTTTATTTATTATATGTGCTAACTTTTTTCAGATGAGATGAAGGAACCCTCTGATTACTAGAGAAAGTATCCCAAGATCAATAAGCTATGGACTATGAGTTTGGTGCATGTTAATTAGCGTGTTTGATTTGTTACCCGATAGTATGATATTAGGAAATGTTAAAAGGACCTAATAAAACACTCATTTGTTGTGGTATTTTATCTAAGTTATTTGATATGTATGCATTTATTTGGGTAACTTCAGAAGATGTATACTTCTCTTAAGGGTGTACATTTTTTATGTTCGTTCAGTGGTACTACGTGTTATTAGAGAATTTCCAAAGCAAATTGAATTGACAATTTTTCATTGCTTTCACTGTTACTTGCCTTTGATTTGATGGGAAATTTCACTATTTTAAAAATATTTAAATTTATTGAATTTTGAATTCATGTTATTTTAAATTATTTTATTTTTTTAAAATATTTTGTTTTAATAAGATAAATTAATTTTTTTGAATTCAATTTATTCATTTGGATAAAGTATTTTAAATAGAAATTAATTTAATAATTCAAAAATATCAACAAGATTTTAGCTACCACTTTCTTTAAATTCTAAAGTTGGTAATAAAATCTTAATAGCTAATTAGATATCAATTTCGTGACTAGTTTATAAATTTTATTAATAATATAAATTACTTTAAATATCAGTAATTATTTCATCTCTAAAATAGTATCTAATTTAGTCAATAAGTGACTAATTATTTTTTGTTTTTAAATTTTTTTTATTTAATAATTTTCTTGTAGTGAAACTTTTTTAAGAATTATCAAACAACTACTTAATGAAATCTATGCGTGAATTATATTATAAGAAGAAAAAAATAATAATTTATAACTATAAAACTCTTTAACAATTTGTTTCCATCAAAATATTAAACTCATTTAATAAATTTTAAATTACATAAATAAGTATTTTTCTTTTCTTTAATTTTTTTCTTTAATAATGCATTAAACTGAATTATTCAACAAAGCAAATTGAATCCGTCAAAATAAATTTTATGTTTAATTTTGAAGAAAGTGTTTAATTCTTTGGATATAAAAGTAATATAGAAGTCGAATTCATGCACTTTCTTTTAAAGATCAAAATAAGTAAAGTTCTTTTTTAAGAAAACAATCTATTAAAAATAAGTTTACAATTACGAAATACAATTGAGTAATCTTTAATTAATTTATTCTTATCAACACTAAGTATTTTTTACATTAGTCACTACTGACTGAACACAAACTATTATTAACATTAGTCACTCTTGGTTCAACACTAAGTATTCTTGACGCTAGTCTCTTCTAGGACAACACAAATAAAAATGAGTGATCAACATATCACGTGTTTTCGTTCACTAGAGAGGATAGAGACTTTTGACGTACACATAGTTTAAGCTCTCTACTGGTAAGTAAGAATGAACACGAGCAATGTTCTTACAAAACTTTAGGATACACAAAAATTAGCTGATTTCAACACTTACAAAAGTATGACTCAGTTTCTTAAACGTAGAAACATTCTATCTTTTTGTAATCTTTGTGTGATCAAACACTTAAATCTCTCTTCTTCTTTCCTTTTCTCAAAACAATCGCTTGTACCTAACATTATATTTTATCATTAATTCAAATTGATAAAAGTTTCGAAATGAAAATTGTACTTGTGTGGATGTCAGGGCCAGAGTAACGTTGATCCACGTCGATACACAATTGTCTTCGTGCCAACAGCTACTTGATTCTTCGAGTCCTTCTTCCTTCCTAAGCGCGTTCGTCCGGTCGGCGGGGGTACCTGCGATTGCACTCCGACGCTCAAGTCAGTGCTAGTGTTTAGTTTAGTCTCTCAGATATCATGAAAAACGTACCTTTCCCCCTCTTCAGAAGTTCCTTTTGTAGGTTGACTTGGACTTTGGCTCGTGTGGGTGACCTCTCCTATAGAGATCTTGGTCAATGAGTATGTATCGGGTGACCTGCTGCTTCATCATTTTTTCCAGGTGCGGGTCGCATACTCCTTCTGTCAAGTATTGCTTGATGAGGGTCATCCAGTTAGGATGAGTGTCAGTCGCCATGCATTCTTCAACACCAACACTTGGTTTAATCAGAGTCACATGTATGACCGACCGATGAACTCCCTTCTGTTTGACGGTGGCCAGCCTTGAAAGAGCGTCCGCTCGAGTATTGTTTCCCTCCGGACGTGTTGAAATGAGATTTCCTTAAATCTGCTTAAGAGATTTTTTACGAAATGGAAATACTGTTGAAGCAAAGTTTCTCTTACCTCATACTCTTCTGTAAGTTGTCTAACGACTCGGCGAGAATCGCTTTTACAAATTAGAGTAGTTATTTCTAATTCAATTGCTAGGTGAAGACCGACAATTATAACTTCATATTCGGCTTGATTGTTTGAGGTTTTGAAATCGAACTTCATGGCCTGTTCAATAACAATCTCACCTGGTCCTTCCAGGACGACTCCTGCTCCGCACGAACGATTGTTCAAGGAACCGTCTACATACAACGTCCATTTGGATTCCCCTTCTTCGGTAGGATAAGGAGTGAGTTCCGTTGCGAAATCAGCAAGGGCCTGAGATTTAATGGCTCCCCTGGGTTGGTATTTGATATGGAACTTTGACAGTTCGATCACCCAACCTATCATTCGTCCGACTAAATCAGGTTTAGTGAGGATCTTCATAATGGGATAGTTAGTTTTAACTATGACCCGATGATTTTGGAAATACATCCGCATCCATCGTGCGGTGATGACTAAAGCCAATGCGACTTTTTCAACCATTTGGTATCGGACTTCCGCGCCATGCAACACTCGGCTAACGAAATATACCGGTCGTTCCTCCGCTTCTATTTCTTGCACAAGGACAGAACTTACCGCTTCGTTGGAGACAACAAGATATACTATGATGGGCTCGCGTGTGTTCGGTTTCTGGATAACCGGAGGGGATGCTAGAAATGCTTTAAGCTGGAGGAAATTCTGTTCACATTCGTCTGTCCATTCAAACTTGGTTGTCTTCTTTAATAGCTTAATGATGGGTCTCGTTCGTTCGGCAAGCTTAGGTACGAACCGAGACAACGAAGTAAGGCGACCGATCAGTCGTTGAATTTCTTTGAGCCTGCTGAGACTTCTCATTTCTGTAATAGCCTTGCACTTCTCAGGATTTGCTTCTATGCCCAAATGGGTGAGCATGAAACCTAAGAATTTTCCACCTTCCACACCAAACACACACTTTTCAAGATTTAAGCGCATGCGATACTTACACAAGGCTTGGAAAACTTCTTTCAAATCCGAGATATGTTGTTCGCACGAGTCAGACTTAACAACATTATCGTCAACATATACCTCTACGTTCCGTCCAATCATGTCATGAAAGACATAGTCCATTAGGCGCTTATAAGTGGCTCCAGCGTTTTTGAGGCCGAACGACATGACCTTGTAAAAGAAATTGTCGAAGTTTGTTCTGAAAGCCATTTTTTCTCTATCGTGATGGTGCATCTGAATTTGATTATATCCTGAGTATGCGTCGAGGAAACTTAAGATTTGATGTCCGGTCGCGCCATCGACCAGTCGGTCGATGGTAGGTAGAGGATACGAATCCTTCGGACATGCTTTGTTAAGATCCGTATAGTCTACACACATTCTCCATTTGCCATTTGATTTCTTGACCATTACCACGTTGGTCAACCATGTTGTGTAGCAGGCTTTCTGAATGAACCCAGCTTGTACCAGTTTATCAGTTTCTTCTCGTGCGGCCTTGCGTTGCTCTTCACCCAATTTTCTTTTCTTCTGAGCGATCGGCCTGGCTTCTTTATAGAAGGACAAGCGATGAGTGATAACATCGAATTTTACCCTTGACATATATGCAGTAGTCCAAGCAAAAAGGTCAGCCTTTTTTGTAAGTATCTTACCGATTGCTTCTCGGTCGTCCTTCTCGAGGGTTGTTCCCATGTGTGTTTTGTGGTCTTTGTCACGAAGGAATATGGGTTAAAAGTCTTCCCCATCCTCCATGCGAGGATCATCCAGCCGGGGATCTAGGTCAACGAGAGCAACCAAGTGCCTTCTAGAACCTCTTCCTCTAGAGCGCCTTTCTGGTGATCGACCTCTTCGGCTTGGAGATCGGTCGTTCGTTTCGTTCGTTGTGGTATAGAGCCGTATGGTTGGCTCGACTTTCAAGCTGGCTACATAACATTCTCGTGCTATCTTCTGATCTACATGCACTGTTGCGATATCTTCATCGACGGAAGGGAATTTCATGGCCAGATGAGGGATCGAAACAATAGCTTTCAACCTGTTGATGGATGGACGACCGAGCAAGATATTGTAGGATGTATTGGCGTTGACCAGCAAGTATCGTATGTTAATAGTTTTACTAAGATAGTCGTCACCGAAAATAGTGAATAAGTCAATATATCCCCTTGTATCCACCCTTTCTCCCGAAAATCCAACTATCTGTTCGTTATAAGGCTGTATTTCTGCTTCTGGAATTTGCATTTTCTTAAATGTTTCCCAATAAAGGATGTCGACCGAACTACCTTGGTCCACAAGAACTTTGGCAATTGCAACTGATAAGTGCCTAATTTCAGTAATATTTCATATTAAAATATAGGCACTTATGAGGATTTATTACTAATTTACATATAAAATAATCCCTAATTTATGAATTTATACCTTTTTACATTTTTATGAGCTTTATTTGAATAAGAGCATTTTATTCCCAAATTTGGTATTAATTGCAGATTTCTAGGAAAGATTGAAGATTTGGAATAAAGGAGAATAATTTGAGTTAAAAAGATAAAGTCGGAAGGTCCCAGAATGGAAAAAGATGCAAAGAAAGATTGGGCATTTTTTATGTTTTATCATTTAGCCCATTAGCGCGATACAGGAAGCAACCTAACCCTAGAAAACTAGGATAAATAGAGAGCTAGAGGCTCAACCTTAGGGTGCTAGATTGAGAGAAAAACACCATAGAGTGCATTGTAACCCAATTGGGAGAATGGAAGGTGCTAGAAGTATGCGTAGCTAATTCTACCCTTTGGGATTGAGAGTAATCTGCTCAAACTCTTATGTATTGAGGTGATATCTTATATATTAATATTCAGTTCTTGATTGATTATTGGTATTGT
>Ga0123342_1006690_pt1 | contig 15799 bp, 9 predicted proteins | sample Turbeawhitnodule_FD_89960 | JGI IMG/M metagenome (GOLD analysis project Ga0123342, IMG submission 89960) | Root nodule microbial communities of legume samples collected from Mexico - Turtle bean Mexico white nodule | ecosystem: Host-associated > Plants > Roots > Nodule | place: Mexico: Nepantla... | reverse complement strand
TTCTGGTACTGCTGTTTTTTATTGCTGTTTTGGCAAACTGAATTTCTTATCAATTGTTTCTTGTGATAATTTCATTCTTGTTTTAAAAGTTTGCGAAAACCCTCTTTAAACAATTCACCCCCCCTCTAGTTTAAAGCCATCCATTCTAAGAACAACAAGGTCCTTGCCCCCCTCAAATCCATCCTTTATATGCAAAGAGAAATCAATACAATGAAAACAATGAGAGAAAAGCCCCACAAACAATAATTTGTATTGGTCAATCCAAAAGGGGAAAATTCTCTAAAATTGAACCAACCTGAGTCAGTAGACTATCATCAATGGGGAGCCTGAGGTCATCCTTAGTGTTCCCATTTTCAATAAGCAGACTCACCTACAATAGTTTAGTAGAAAACTTAGGTTTAGATTTCCTAACATAAGCCAAACTAATTATACTATTTATAACATAATAATAAAAGGGAAAAAACTGAATAGAAGCATCAACTCACAAATCCATCCTCAGATATATCAATTAGCTGGTAATCAGTACAATTCACATGAGGAACCTAACAACAATCATTTGCAACAACTTAGGACAATATTTTTCAGGTTAGGTTAATCTACCACAACCATAAATTAAAAATTAAAATTAAAAGATAAAGAGATATGCATACATCACAGTTGTGAGAGGAGGGCACAATATCCTCAAGCTTTTTGGCAGTGAAAATATCAATTCCAATGAAATGACACTTAGCGTGACCGTGCTTTCCAATTTTGGAAGTAGAGACTTCCACAACCTGTTAACAATATAGATATAATAAAATTAAAATAAGCTACAAAAATCAACATCCATATACATAGAAACGATGACAATCGCAGATAGTGAAGGTTAGGTTCTGTGCGCGTGAGAGTTATAAGATGCGTCAAGGTGAGAGTGCAGAACTAACTTAGGTTACAATTTGTGTTTTGTGGGGGACAAAGTAAAGAACCTAGCGCGATAGTGAAGGTGAGAGTGAAGAGAGGCTTTCGTGAGTGTTTAGTGAAGAGTGTTTTGCAGAGAGAGAGGGAAGAGGGGTAGGGTTTTGTGAGAAGAGAGGTTTCATGAAGATTGTTTAGCAGAGAGCGAGAGGGAATAGAGGTTTCATGAGTGTATTAGGTTTCCAAGAGTCAAAGGAGGTTTTAAAAAAAATGGGAATAATAAGGAATGGTGTATGGAGGGAAGGAAAAAATAGGGTTTTTATTTCGAAGGAGAATTATGGCAGTTCAAAATGACACGTTTTGAAGGATAATTGTGGTGGTTACTAACATGTCGTATTATACGGAAATTTGTGGCGGTTATTAATAACAGACATATTAAAACTGTCACTTTATACACGTTTTTTTATAGTGTATAGGTAGTTAAACAAGCTAACGATCAAGAACACATATGCTCTCCCCCATATTGACAATCTAATGGATCAGTTGCATAGGTTAACATCTTTCCCAAGATAGATCTAAGATCAGGTTATCACCAAATTTTGGTTAAAGCTGAAGATATTTCGAAGACAACTTTCAGATCAAGGCATGGCTCTTACGAGTTTATTGTTATATTGATTGAAGTGATCAACGTTTCAACAATCTTCATGGATTACATGAATTGAATCTTTAGACATTTCCTTGTTAAGTTTGTGGTGATATTTGTAGATGATATCTTAATATACTCACGCACTCAATTTATGGGCTTGAAGAATTAGATGCATTACCTTTATAGAGCCTATTTTAATGTGTTCACTAATCAAAAGAAGTGGACTTTTTTTATCAAAAGGAGTTCAAGATGAAGTAGAGAAGATGGATGAAATTTATAAAACATTAAGATTTTTAGTTGATGTACCATTTTGGGAATGCAAATGTTGTTGTAGGTTCATTAGGTATAAAGAAAACTCATATGACTATACTTCTGGTCAAGGAATTGGAATTGATTGAAGATTTCAAAAATTTGAACTTGAAGGCTTGATATTGTCTAATCATATTAGTTGTAACATGTTTGTAATGAGTTCGTACCTGAGGATGAAGAATTAAATTTGGTGGTATTATTTGAGTGTCATAAGAGCAATTTTAGTTTATATTTAGGTATGACTAATATGTTCCAAGATCTCAAGAAATCCTATTGGTGGCCTGATACGAAAAGAGGTGTAGCCAAGTATGTGGTTGCATGTTTAAGTTGTCAGAAATCTAAAATGGAGCATCAACAATCAATGGGTATGCTAACCTAGTTGGACATCTCGATGTGGAAGTGAGATAGCATATCCATGAATTTTGTTACTCCTTACCACAAACAATGAGGAAACATGATTTAGTTTGGATAATAGTAGACACACTCACAAAGATTGCACATTTCCTATCACTGAATTTGAGGATTTATATGTTGAAGCTTAATCAAACACATATTAACGAAATAGTTATATTATATGGTGTACCCTCTAGTATAGTATCATATTGTGATCCTTGTTTTGCCTCTAGGTTTTGGCACACACTTTAGGAGGCCTTGGGAACCACTTTGCAACTTAATTTAACATATCATCCACAAACAGATGGACAATCAAAGAAAATCATCAATCTTAAGAAGACTTATTGAGAACTTATGTTGGGTCATCTAGTAATTTGGGATGAGATTTTACACTTGGTATAATTACCTATAATAACAATTATGAAAAGGGTATTGGTATAGCTCCTTTTGAGTTGCTATATGAGAGAAAATGTAGAACACCTTTGTGTTGGCTTCAGGATGAAGAAAGTGCATTGGTTGGGTTAGACTTAATAAAACATATGAATGAGAAATTCAAGAAAGATTGAAGACCACTTTGAGTAGGTAGAAATCTTATGCAGATAAAAAATGAAGGCCTTTATAATTATTTGTAGGGGAACATGTTTTTTTCGACGGTCACACCATTCATAGGGATAGGAAGAGCTATCAAGTCAAAGAAGTTGACTCCAAAATATTGAACAAGATGCTTTGATGCCTCCAAATCTATGTGAAAAACTTGTAGACCTTGTAGCTAGGTGTGTGTTGTCTAGTAGTATTTTTAGAGAACAAGAATGTGTCCTTAATGTTCTTACCATAATTGGTGAGAACCTTCTGAGATGGTTCGTTCAAGTGGTGAGTAAAGTTCGATATTGATTTGTCGAGTTTTATCATCCAATATCGAATGGAAATCCATTTATAAAAGACTTTTTGACGATCAAGTAAGAAAAAAAAATGTTTAGTTGATGTAGTAAGAATTTTAAGTCAAAAAGTGTCTTAGAAATACTTCCTCCTATATTATATTTATAGATAATTAAACCACATAATATTTTAATAATCATTTAATAAGATTTCCAAGTAACTTAAGTGTATCCCTAATTTATTGGTTACTATATGTTGATTACTAGTGATATTTGTGGTATAATAAAGGTGATTTTACAATGCAAAATTATTTTTTGACACCCATTGCTCCAACATACACCCCAGAATATTAATATTTTAATTATTTTTAATTTTAAAAATTATTTTAACATTTGTATTTTGTTTATATTTTCTTTAAGGAGATTTTTTTTCATTTTTTTAATTTTTTTTATTACAAATATTAATATTTTGTTGTAGGTGTAAAGTGGAGAAGGGAGTCAAAATATCATTACCCTTTTAGAATTATGTATTGAATATAACATTAATTAGCTCAAATTATTTGAGATTTAATAATAATAATAATAATAATAATAATTAAGATATTTGGATTAATACAATAATATTATTCTAGATATTGGAATTAATGTAATATTATTCGAGATGAGATGTAGTACACTTGGATATTGGATATTTGAAGGGTAAAGAAAACCGTTTGCACAAAGTTATACTATCTTGCTTGAAGCAAACACACAACAGAAATAGAGAAAATAAATGGTATTGAAGAAAACAAAATGGGAAAGCAACAATGCAATTATTCAGAATTTGTGAAAACTTTATAGTTATTTCGGCTTGAACACCCCACCATCACATGCCATAAATGTTCTTTTATGCATTTATTCTTCTTCCCCGTTCACACACTCCCACTAAAGACCCATCTAGCTCATCCTTAATTGGCTCTATAACACTTCTTTCCAAAATTTCCCTCTCTATATATATTCTCCCAAAACTCTCAATCTCTATTACCCCTTTTTCCCTTCTCTTCCAAAACTCAATCTTCTCTCTCTAACCATGGCCTCTAGAGGAGCCGCTGTTTTCATATTGGCAATGATGGCATTAGTTCAGATGCGAATATGCACATCGGAGATAAACCGTCAAAACTTCCCCAATGGCTTCGTTTTCGGAACTGCTTCTTCGGCTTTTCAGGTTCGTACACACTCATCGATTCAACTTTCCCCAACCATTTTTTGCTAGTTTTTTTGTTGTGTGTCTCTCTGTTTTCCCTCTCTTTGATAGAAAAGACAAAAACCTTGCCATGTCCTTCTTTTCTGGGCTTTAGATGCTTTTCTTCCGACTTCATAATGTGTACATGGTAACTAACTTTGTCTTTTACACGATGAAGGTGCTGATATCAAAGTGGTACCACATATTCACATTAGAAAAAAGTCTGATATTATAAAAAAATATGACACTGTTGTTGTTGCTATAAATTCTCTATTTAATATCATTTATACATTTATTTCTCCATACTTTTTTTTATTTTTCTATTTAGTACCTTTTTTTTTCAATTTAACATTTTTTATTTTTAATTTTCCGGTTTAGCATTATTTTAAAAATAAATAAATAAATAATAATTTTTTTAATAATTTAATTTTAAATACATTAAAAAATAAATATTTTTAACGTTTAAAATAATTAGAAATATAATTAATGAATAAAAATTTAAGTTTTTATAAAATAAAAATAAAAAATTAATAAATTTAAAATGTTTAGTTTAAAAATAATTTTTATAAGAATGAAGAAAATAAAAAATTAAACTCTACATTAATATATGTGCACTTATGGCCATTAATTATGTTTCATTTTACACAAACTATTTAATGTACCATTAAAGAAAATATTAAATGAATGATCATCTTTTATTTATTTTTCTTTTTAGGATCAACATATACTTATTTAATGTCGCTTTATATCTCTTATATTTATCTTAATTGATATTTTTTTTATATATTTTATCTTTATCTTATTTTTTTGGCTTTATTTTATATCTTTTATGTTTTTAGTTATTTTTTTTTCTGTCATTCTTTATTTATTTATGTTTTTATTTTATTTTATTGTTGTTGTTTTTATTTTCTAAACTTATTTATTTTTTCATTTTTTTCTTCTCATTTTTAAGCTTAACATTTACATTAGTTCTTTTTTTAGAATTTTGCATTTAGGATAGACACTTCAATATTATTTGTGTGTCCACTATTAATTAATACTAATTGACTTTGATTCTTTTTATAATTATGTCCTGAATTTTTTACTAGAAATTAATATGAATACATCATCAATAATAATAAAAATAAATACTAATTTATGTTTATAGATTCAACTTTTATGTTGTTTTAGGGTTTAATTTTTTATTTTCTTCATTCTTAAAAAAAATTTAAACTAAACATTTAAAATTTATTACTTTTTTTATTTTTATTTTGTAAAAACTCATTTCTTTATTCATTAACTATATTTCTAACTATTTTAAACATTAAAAATATTTATTTTTTAATGCATTCAAAATTAAAATTATCAATAAAAAATTAATTTTTTAATTTTTATTTTAAATGGTGGTAGGTAGGGAAATAAAAAATAAAAGAGTCTTAGATAGAAAAATAAAAACAAAAGGGTGATAGATAGGAAAATAAAAACAAAAGAGTGTTAGATAGAAAAATAAAAGTGTAAATGGTGTTAGATAGAAAATTTATCCAATTTTACTTGTATATAGCTTTTTCTATTTTTTATATTATTTATCAAATTATATATATATATATATATATATATATATTTATCGTTCTTTTTCTCCTTTTATCTTTCTTTAAGAATTGTACAAAAAAATAATGTTGTTAATAATTGTTGGAGCAGAATTTTCCAATATTTTATTACATACGTCAAATTTTGTCCGTGGAGTAGAAGTGTTAGTTTTATATGCAGTAAAACTGTTAAAAATCATAATTCAATCCAGTGAGATTCGATTCATTTTATGTAACTTAAGTGAGACTCATAAATTGTTTAATCTTAACTTCATTAAAGGCTTAAAGGGAATGTATCTTAATCCCAGCATTATTCTTATATGTGCTATTGATAATCCTATATCAGATTATAACTGAAGAGAAAAATATATTTTTTTACTGAATTTTAAAATTATATTTTATCACATCATAATTATAAATTAACGCAGTAATATTTTCCAATAATAAGTAATAGTTTGGAAAGGAAAGTCAATGCCAAGTCTACTAGTTGACATTTTCAGTTTGCATTATTTCAAAATTTAGTTTTTGGGTTCGTTTTAATTTTTTCCTCTACTTAATAATAGTTTGTTGGATTTCTTTTTGAAAATGATATTTGGACAAGAATATATAGTTCCAAAACTCGTAACAATGTGAATATGGGAAATGAATAAAGTTTAAAAAGACAAAATCTATATGGTGTGAAGTTATTAATCTTATTACTCAAAAATAGTATTTTTCTTTCACATATTAAAATTATCAAATATTTTTTTATTAGAATTTAATTAAAAAGATTTGCAAACTATATTTAGACAATAATTTTGTACTTGTATTGCATGTAGTATGAAGGGGCAGTGAAAGAAGATGGGAGGGGACCATCTGTGTGGGATAAATTTTCACATACTTTTGGTAAGATTCTTTATATCAAACTACATTTATATGAGTTGCTCTATTTATTCCCTCTATTTTTCTTTCTACCTAATTCTCCTAATTCAATTAATGTATTCTTTTTTTTCCGACACTTAACTCTCAAATATTATATAACATATCATTTATCTTGTTTACGCCAAAGTAATCATCAAATTTAATTTTCACCAATCATTGAATCTTTTTTTCTTCTGTAAAATAACGACTTTCATGCAAAATCATTATGTAGATAATGACGGCGCTACTTGAAATTGAAAGTAACTAGTTCTCTTTTAATTATACATTTTAATAATTATTTTTGACTAAAAAAGCATATTATTAATGTAATAAGAATAGTTATTAAAAGTAAAAATACTTTTATATTATAAATTGATTTATAAGATTAAGTTAAATATAAAGTAAAAAATTTAAGATTAAAACGGTTAAAAGGAAAAAAGAAATAATCTTTTACTTGAGAAATTATAAATTGAAAGATGAAGAAATTTTATTTAAACGTTTTATTATTGCAGGTAAGATACTTGATTTCAGCAATGCTGATGTTGCAGTGGATCAGTACCACCGATACGAAGTAAGTAACAGTTAATAGTTTTGGTTTTGGAACCTAATTTTCTTCACAAAACCCCTTTTCTCCTGATAAATAAAATAAAGATTATAAATTATTAAATTTATATTTGAATATTTACAATTTTAAAAATTAACACCATAGATTACACCTGAACATTCTGGATCTGATAAGTTTTAATATTTACTTAAATAAGTTTTTGTATTGCTTTTTGACATTGTTAAATGAAGATGAAATCCATGTTAAGTGATAGGTAAATTCTAATAATGACACGTCAGCTATTAAGTAAAACTTGTAAGAGTATTTCTTTCGCTTTAGTTTTTATTAAAATTTTATATTTTTACTTTTAGTTTTTAGTAAGTTTTTTTTATCTTATATAAATTTGTACTTTAGTAAAATTAACACATGTATTTTTTAAATTTTCTTCTGAAGGAAAACAGATGAATGCAATATGAGTAAGGTTTTCTTCCATTTTCTGAAAAAAAAAACTATGCACGTGTTAATCTTATTCAATAACTAATATCTCACTTAACGGATGCTAGTAAATGATAATAAGAATCAAAATAGAAATATTTTTTTTTATCGAAGATTAGATGGAAAAAAATTTACTTGAGATGCAAAATTCACAAATTAAAAAGAGATGAAAAAGTTATTTAAGCGTATATTATTTTTTTAACTTAAATGCTATTTTTGCTTGGGTTTCCTTACCTCTATTTTAAAAATTGGACTGGTAAATTGATCAAATAATAGATTCAAAGAAATCATAAAATCAATTTTAAGAACTGGAAACAAATCTACAAGCGATTAAAAAATGTTTTTTTTTCTACATGTAAACTTATTACTATTAATACATATTTTATTTTAATTTTTAGATGTACTTTAAATAATAATAACCAATAAATCAATAAATAATTTTAATTTTCACCTTCATAGCTATGATATTATTTAATTATTATAGTAATTAAATGAATACTAGTTCGGTTGAATCATTGAATGTTGAAAAAAAGTCTTCACTAATATGTCTGATTTAAAAAAGAATGGCCCGCAATTGTCACCTCCTTTATGAAGAAGGTCTTCAAGCGCATGTGAAATATCCTTTCTTTAGAAAGTCTCAAAGTTTATGTGCTTTGAAAAAGTTATGATTATTACTTGGCAATGGATGAAGACTTATCGTGAAATTCAGTGACACGCTGGTATAATTCACCTAAGTCTTTTCTGTAATGAGTTTTGCTTTTAGGTTTTGTATTCGTTGTGCTATCGAGTGGGAAGTTTGCTACATTGGTTTTACTTTTTGGTGTTTACTATTTGAAGCACTTACTCGAAGTGCTGTTTATTAATAGTTTTGGTTGTAACTTGGTTGGCTTCACATGGAAACTTTTTGTGCTTTGTTCAGTGTTTTAAATAATAATTTGATTTCACAAAGGTCAATAAAAAATTATGGAATGATATTTTTGTTTGAAGAACCTTTTTTTGTGATTAAGTCCTACTAATTAATTAGTATTTTTCTTAAGAATAAGGTAGCAGAAATTAAGATGCAAAATTATTGATAGATGAATGAAACTCTCAAACAAAAAATGGCTACACTCATCTCAATATTGATAGAGTTAAAAACATTATACATGTCGGCACTTAAGAAGGTAAAAATGTAAGAAGTGCCCAATAAAAATAACATTTCAAATTAATGATACAGTTCAACAATTACTTTAACTCTTGGTCAAAGGTGGTGCTTGTGTTTGAAAATTGCATACTGTTTTTCCATGTAGGAAGATGTACAACTAATGAAGGACATGGGGATGGATGCCTATCGATTTTCCATTTCTTGGTCTCGGATATTTCCCAGTAAGCGATTGCATACTTGTTTTTATTCAAATAGGCAATTATTCAATACTATTATTTACTACCATTGTTTTTATCTTATGACAATTTTTATTAAATGGCTCCAGTGCTACAGATTTTTGTTGTAAATTTTTCAGGAGTATACTATATGTTATAACCCCTCTTTCTAGATAACAGAAGAAAAGGACTGATGCATACCAAGTTCGAAAAGAACTTTAACCCTTTTCCAAGTCTGACTGTTGGATAATTTTAACACTAATGTCTTTTATTAGTAATTAATTTGAAATTTTCTGTGACTATACGTAATCTTAAGAAGCTGATCTGAATCACTAACATTTCATGTATTAGATGGATCTGGCCAAATCAATCAAGCAGGAGTTGATCATTATAATAAACTCATAAACGCTTTACTAGCCAAAGGTAACTCTTATTATCCCTGTCTAATTGTTAGCTTTTTGTTTTAGTTGTGAATATAAAATGCGATTTCCATCTAGAGTGTTGTCTGCATCTTCAAAGTTCTTAGTCATAGTAGGCATTATCAAATCACGATTTATTTGGATGTAGAGTTCTTTAATGCTTCTCATTGCTCGATGCATTACATTTGCAGGAATTGAACCATATGTGACCCTCTATCACTGGGACCTACCTCAAGCCTTGGAAGACAAGTATAATGGATGGCTAAACACTTCGATCATGTACAAAATATAATACAACACTTGCAATGCTTTTAAAATTATGGTAATTGATGAGAAAATATGCTTATAGTTATTTTATTCCTGTGTGCTACAGAAAGGACTTTTCAACTTATGCTGAGACATGCTTTCAGAAATTTGGGGACAGGGTGAAGCATTGGATCACATTTAATGAGCCACATACATTTGCCACACAAGGGTATGATGTTGGTCTACAAGCGCCTGGACGATGCTCTATTCTCCTTCACCTGTTTTGTAGGGCAGGCAACTCTGCTACTGAACCTTATATTGTTGCTCACAATGTCCTACTTTCTCATGCGGCAGTAGCAGATATTTATAGAAAAAAATACAAGGTAAAATTTATGAAAATTGTAGTAAAGACATATGTTTAAGGAGAAACGAATTGTATTCTATTGGTAGTAATCTTATTAAGAAAGTAATATGATGAATCAAATGCAGAATATTATTCAGTGTGTCATTGGCATTAAAGATTTTAATAGTTCATTATTCTTTTAAAAGCCTATGCAGGTGTAGATATGCTCCTTGTGCAATTATTTATACTGTATTAGAAAGCCTAAACATTATTAAGTTTGGTTACTGCAGAGTATTCAGAAAGGATCGCTAGGGATAGCTTTTGATGTCATTTGGTATGAGCCAGAAACAAATACCCAAGAAAACATTGATGCAGCTCAGAGAGCTCAAGATTTTCAACTGGGATGGTAAGTCGTTCTCATAGTACCTCATAGATTGAACTCTTAATAGTTTCTGTCCAAAGGCATCAATGAAATGGCTGAAGAAGAAGAAGAAAGAGAAAATTATTTTCACAAGAAGTTCTATATAGGAGTTGTAAACAGACTCATTTTTGCTTACATTTGAAAGTAAGGCCTATGATATGCTCCCACCATTAAGATGAGAATAAGGGCATGATCAAAACTAAATTTTATGTCATAATGGCAGGTTTCTTGATCCTTTGATGTTTGGGGATTATCCAAGCTCCATGAGGAGTAGAGTAGGAAGTAGGCTTCCAAAATTTTCGCAATTCGAGGCTTCTCTTGTTAAGGGTTCATTAGATTTTGTGGGAATCAACCATTACACCACATTTTATGCAAGAAACAATTCTACTAATATAATTGGAACTCTGCTCCATGATTCCGTTGCAGACTCTGGTACCGTTACCCTTCGTAAGTTTCAAAACAGACATTACCAAACAATCATTTACTTTATCAAAGTTATTTATAATTTTGTTGTTTTGCTCTGTCACTAAGTTATTGTTTTCCTTGTCTTTGCTGTCAGCATTCAATGGTACTAAAGCTATTTCGGAAAGGGTAAGTCATAAACGACTGATTTTTTTGTCTCATTCAGATACTGTAATGACAATTGCTTGAGAATAAACCATAATCAGATTAAATTTTGGTACTGGAAGCAAAACTAGTGACAAAAGAATAAGAGTGTCTTGTCCTGTATTTTCTCTCTGTCGTTCTTATACTTAATTTTCATGTTCTATTATAATCAACACTCATTTTATCTATAATAATGACAGCTAATTACTTAGTGAATAAATGCCATTTTTTTGTTAATTATGTAAATTTCGTCTCGCAGGCAAATTCTATATGGTTGTATATTGTGCCACAAAGCATGAGAAGCTTAATGATCTACATCAAACAAAAGTACGGAAACCCTTCTATCTTTATCACGGAAAATGGTAATATTCGAATTCTTACATTCTACAAAAATTCTAGAGGGCAATTTGGCATTAAGATATTTAAATATAACCTAAATTGCAAGTTTGGTTGTGTTTATTTAATAAAACAAGTAGATTTATAGTTTTTTTTTTATGTTTGTCAAGTTTACTTATATTAAAGGTTAAACAATCTGACAATTACATGTTAAAATCCTCTTCATTAATTTTCTCGTCCCAGTGAGATTTTTTTTTGTTTTTCTTTAAAGTGAATAACTCAAAGTAGTCAAATCCATAAATTACTTAGTTGATACTTGGTATTTGATAAAGTATATCATGTGAAGAATGAAGAATTGCATTTGATGGTGTTAAGGAATAAAAGGTAGATAGAAAAAAATAAAGGAAATAAAATATTGAAAGAGGAAAAGTATTAACCGAAACAAAACAAGGCAAGATATTAATTATCTTTGCTAACTATTACATTGGTTACAAAAAACAAAATATTCACTTTAAATATATATATACTTTTTTTTTTCTTTCACAATGAAACCTTTAGGTTGCTCAATATAAATTTTCTCTTCAAAAAATTCATTTAGGAATGTTGACTTGACATCCATTTGATGTACTTTTCTATCTCGAGGTATGTCAAAAAGGTCCCAAGTTTTGTTCTTCTTAATCATACACAACTCCTCCTCCATTGCCTTTTTCCACTTTGGGTCATTGATAACTTCTTTGTGATCAGTAGGTTCACATACTACAACATTACACCTCTAATATATGTTAGAGAGTAATCAAGTGCCTTTAATTGGTGGATCATCTTCCATTTCAAATTTTTGCATTTTAAGAAGCCCTTGACCAAGCCTCTTGTGCCATAACTCTACAATATTTTCTCTTTTTCGAAAATACTGTCTGCTCCTCCTGAAATGGATCTAATGAGAAACTTTTGCCTCTCATTTTTACCTTGAACAGATCTTGTCTTGTTGCATCCTTGATCAAACAATGGTTATCTTCAAAAAAACACATTGAATCCATTTTGTAGCAACTAACCAACACTCAATAAATTTTGGTTTATATTAGGTATATATAACACATCAGTAATGATTTTAGTACCTGAATGTGTTGCTACAACAATGGTTCATATTTCTTTGACTGGAATGTGACCTTTGAAATTTTTGAAGGCTTCAACTCCTGGAAAAGATCTTTGTCATATGTCATATGATTTATGCATCCACTATCAATTAACCAAGATGCACTTGAATATTGTTGGAGAAACAAGTTGCAACGAAAATTTCATCCTCCTCCTCATTTGCAATTTGAGCATCTACATCTTGTTGTTCACTTTGGTTTTTACAAATGACTGCTTCATGCCCAAGTTGATTGCACTTGTTGCACTTAGCATCAGGTCTTCTCCAGCACTTAAACCGTGGATGACCCAACTTGTGCAATGCTTACAAAGAGGAAGTCTTTAAAATCAAATCCACGCAATCTTAGTCTATTTGCAATGTCCAGAAGCCTTTCAAAATATTCCTAGATGGATCCTGTCTCCTTCATCTTTTGCAACTCGAACTCTCTAATGAGGTTCAACACTTGCATACTCTTAATTCGGTCATCACCTTCATACCCTGTTTTGAGATAGTTGTCCCATATGGCTTTGGCTGATTTGAGAGACATAATGCGTGTGAATATGGTGGGAGATACTCCTGCAAATAGGCATGCTTTTGCCTTTGATTGTTTTTTATTCTTCTCCTTTTGTGATTAGTAGGGTTTTCTGGAAGGGACTTAATTTCATAGTCCTTTTCTACATCTTCCCATAGATCTAATGCTTCTAGGTAGGTCTCCATACGAACTGCCCACATAAGATAGTTTTTTCCATTGAAGACTGGTGGTGCCATTGTTGAAAAACTTGACTCGCTTTCCATTGATGCACTCTAGTGTCCTCACAGATCCTCAAGAAGAAAGCTCTGATACCAATTGTTGGTGCTAAGGAATAAAAGGTAGACAACAAAAAAAATAAAGGAAATAAAATAATGAAAGAGGAGAAATATTAAGTGAAACAAAAGAGAGCAAGATATGCATTATCTTTACTAACAATTACATTTATAATGCTTGCAGTAACGAACTCTTAAATGTTTTTACCTAAAGTTTAGGAACAGTTACTTAGACAAATTTATTCAACCATTGAAATAGAAAAAACAATTTTCTTTTTGTTGTTGCAGTTACGTGCAGTTACAAAAAACAAAATATCTAACAACATTATTTTTCACATAGCTAGATATCATGATATCGCTTCAAATCTTTGCTTCATAATTTTATTTTTGGTGTATTTTCATGTTCCATAATATGGAATGCAATCTATTTTCCTTTTTTTTTTCGGTAGAATAAAATGGTATGAAATGGTGAAAATTGTAAGCTAAATATTTTTTCTGATGACTGTCACAGGGATGGATGATCCAAATAGTCCATTTATCTCCATTAAGGATGCTCTAAAGGATGAAAAACGGATTAGATACCACAGTGACTATTTATCTTACTTGTTGGCTTCTATCAAGTAAGTAATGGTTGTTATTAGTTGAATCAGAGTTTTGGGAAAATTGTATGAACAATTTTGTAATTCAGTAAACTAATGAAGTATTGGCTTGTCTTCTTGCAGAGAGGGCTGCAATGTGAAAGGCTATTTTGTTTGGTCACTACTGGATAATTGGGAGTGGTCAGCTGGATACAGCTCTAGGTTTGGTTTGTATTTTGTTGATTATAAAGACAAGCAGAAAAGATATCCCAAACAATCAGTCCAATGGTTCAAGAGTTTCTTGAATCCTACTAAATAAATATGAAAATATGTGCAACTATTGTAATTGGAATAAAACAAATTTGTATTTGATTAGATTTGAATTGATATGATTTTGACATTTATTTTTATGTTTGAAGCTTATTATCATAAAAATTAGATTTAAGAATGATTAGTGAACCAAGTTTTGCAATTTGAATGAGAGCTATTTTTTTTCATTAGTAGTTTTTTCGGTGTTGAGACAATGGTAAAGTAGGTGGAAAATGTCTTTAGGTAGAAGACCATACCCAGGAGAGTTGTGATAGTCTCCCTAACTCCTTTATTCCCAGTCCAATCCTTTGTTTCGGTTGAATTATAGTGTTCCAACTTGGCCAATGAATGCATGGTTTTCGCCACACAAAGTTGCACGCCTTAGAATCTATATCATTGCATATCCTTTCCAGTAGTTAGAAGTTTTTCAAAGAGTGCATGGAATGAAAGACAAGACTCTCTTTGTTAAAGTAACCCTCCCGTGTAATACACCATATTATTATACTCCTCATGCATATAGATATATGCATATATTTATATACATTTATTTACAGTACCTAAAGTATATTAGGCTTTACAAAACATAATAATATATACAAGGCTACATGTTCCAAAATAGTAAAAAACTCTTTTCAATCATCTAAGCTAATTTTGGATGATCTTTTGAACCTGGAATTTCATTCGCTTAAGTTCATGTTGTTTCTTCTACACCTCCATATATTCTTGTACACCTCCATAACTTTTATAATTTTGAAAGTACCCTTCTTTAAAAAAGTTAAATGTTTAAACGAGGTGTGGATTTGTGTGTATTCAAAATTGTTTAATCTGGTGAATCTCTGGATTACACAATCTAGAATTAATTGAAACGATGAAATAGTTTATGAATTGGACAATCCAGAACTCATAACCGGATTCAGAAAAATGTTTTGAATTAGGAAATTTGTAGGGCAAAAGTATATTTTGGATTACATGAAAATATATTTCAGATTACATAGACCAAAAGCTAATATTGAATCTGGAAGTGATTTTTTAACAAAATATATTTTGGATTACATAAATCGGAAGCTAAAACCGGATCCGGAAATAGCTTCTACTTTATGTAATCCAAAATATAATTTTATGAAAAATTACTTTTGGATTGTCCAAATTCGATGAACAATTTAATATTACAAAATGGCTTCCAACATATGTAATCCAAAAATGCCGAAAGGTAAAAGTTGAAGACAAAGATAAACATGACTTAGCTTTAGGAAATGGTGGGATAGCAGAAAAGGAGGTTTGAAAATCTGACCAAGTTGGAAAAATGTGTTTGGGAATGATGATATCTGTTGGAAAAAGACCTCTTAAATGGTGAAACCCATTAGGAGGTAAAAAATCATCCCTAACACGTTTTAACCAATTTGGTGTTG
>Ga0123342_1006689_pt1 | contig 15799 bp, 8 predicted proteins | sample Turbeawhitnodule_FD_89960 | JGI IMG/M metagenome (GOLD analysis project Ga0123342, IMG submission 89960) | Root nodule microbial communities of legume samples collected from Mexico - Turtle bean Mexico white nodule | ecosystem: Host-associated > Plants > Roots > Nodule | place: Mexico: Nepantla... | reverse complement strand
GCTTTTGAAAAGCTCTACAATAGAGAGAGTGTGTGGTGGCATGGAAACTAGATTAAAGTCATAGAGCTTTTGGAAAAATGTACAGTGCAGTACAATGTAGTTAGTGTTGTGTGAAACCTAGGTGAAAGTAGTTGAACATAGGTTGGTTGTGTGGATATGTATTTAGGTTTATTAACTTTCATCTAGTTTTAGGATTTTTTTTACTATTTTGAGAAAGATGCTTAACACATGCAAGTCGATCAGTTCACCCTTAAGAAATAGGAAACATCGGTTCAAATCTGATACCGATGAAGGGCTTTTTTCTTTTTCTACTTACCTATTGTGACTTAAAAGGCTCTACAATGAAGTTGCAACTGTGTAAAGTATGTGAAAATTTTCTGTGTAAGGTAAGTGAAAGTGTTTATGTGCATATGTAGTTAGGTATATTATTTTTGACCCATTTTTTAGGGTTTTTGTCTCGAGAACTCTGTCTGCTCTGCTAGGAGTCTTTGTCTTGATAACTATCTGTGTTGTAAGTGAAAAACCTTGCAACGAAAGTGTACAGTGGTCGTGGAAGGTATGTTAAAATAATTTTTTATGAAAAATTCTGCAGTTGAGTACGGTCTTGTTAAAATAATTCTTCTGATCGCACGAGGCGATAATATTCTTCTAGTCGCACGGGACAGTAATATTCTTTTGATCCCACAGGATGATAATAGTCTTCTGATTGCAGATGACGATAATTATTCTGATTGCACGTGGTGATAATTATCTTCTAAACGCACGAGGCAATAATTATTCTTCGATAATGTTCTTCTGATCGTACCGAATTAAGACTTTTAAAATTTAATAAAAAAAATACAAAAACACTAAAACATAAAAAAAGATTAAAAATAATATTTCGTTTTAAAATTTTACTATGTTCAACAATAATGCATATTAATTTATTTTATTACTATATATCCTGAAAATATTTAATACTAAAACTTTATTCACTAGAAAGGTCAAAATAAATAAAGGAAAAATTAATTAATTTATGATATGGGAAACAAAATGTATTATAATAAACAATGTTATGGAGAAAATTAGCACAGTGAGCTTATAAAATAAAATATAACTACAAATCATATAGGTTAGATTATCTTATGAAAGATATCAAGTTTTCAGTATATCATAGTATTTTTTTTTAAATTGAGCGTTTCTTAGAAGTAAATAACATTAATCGTATAGAGTTAAACGACATAAGAGCATTACATATTACTAATTACTATTTCTATAGAAACTTGGATTTAGGAAAAACAATTTAATATTGAGGAAGAAGTTGACACGTTGGCATTTCATTAATGGAAAATAGGGTGGAGCCACTGGTATGTTGTTTGGAAAGAGGAAATGATTTTGAATCCATTCTTCCATGCAAGAAAAATGAAGGTTCGTCTGGATCTGGCAATTCAATCAAATGATTTCTAAAATATGAAACAACTTCCATCATTATTGGTCTTGCATCAAGATTTTGGTGAACACATAATATACCAATTTGAGTGCATCTAATAACTTGTTCAAAATATTTTTCTTTAATAGTGGGATCTAATATGCACATAGTTTGATCCCTCCACTGTCTCCAAACCTGACAAATTTTGAATTAAAATTCTAAATTAACAATGCAATTCAATCAATCTAGATGATGATTGAAGATGTAACCTAAATTCCTTTGATCCAAATTGTTGGATGAAATACTCACATAACTTAAGAGGCTGTCACGGGCACCATGTGATTGATTATAAGAATTTGTTTTCTTTTTCCACTAATAATCTCTAAAACTATTACTTCAAAACTAAAATCATCTTACTTTTTTGAAAAATCTTCAAACATGGCATATTCCGAAGACATGTAACTATTGTAAAAAAAAATATTAATATAGTAAAAAACAGACTTTGTGAAGAAGAGGAGATGAAATTATAGGAATTTTTTATTTGTTTGAAACCTACTAACTAGAAACAATTCTATTTGCACTTGCTTGGTCTTATGTATTTCAATAATTCTATCCAAACCAAAATCTGAAATTTTTGAAATCATGTTTTCATCCAAAAAATCATTATTAAATTTAAGATCATGATGTATGACTTTGAGTCGAGAATATTAACGTAAATAAAATATTCCTCAAGGAGTTCCTCCAATTATGTTATATCTTTCATACCAACTTAATAAATGTGCTTGATGAGGAACTACATATTCAAGTGAGTGATGTAAGTGTAAAATATATAACACACAATCTATACATAAATAATGATAGAGAGATCAATGGTAGAAAGCGTCAAACCAAATAAAAAGTAGTCAAGACTCTTGTTCGGCACATATTCATAAATAAGTATTTTGTTTTGGTCTTCAAGGCAAAAGCCAATGAATGTCACAAGATTTTTGTGTTGAAATTTGCCTATCAATAAAACTTGATTCTTGAATTCATTTGCGCCTTGCTTAAAGCTTTTTGAGAGTATTTTTATCGCTATTTGACGACCATCAAGGAGAATTTTTGAAGACAAAACTAATATGTCATATTTTCTCACCTTATAAACTTCTCCAAATCGACCTTTTCTGATTCTATTCTCACTTGAAAAGTTGTTCTTTGCAACTCTGATTACTACCAAACTAAAGTGCAAAGGCTCCAAAGTAACACTTTCATGACCAACTGAATCAAGTATACAAAATTGAATTGTAATAATTATGATGGCACGCGACAATATATTCTTACGGTCGTGCAGGGCGATAATATTCTTCTAATCGCACGAGACGATAATAATTATGATCGCACGAGACGATAAGTTCTTCTCACCGCACAGGACGATAATATTCTTTTGATCGCACGGGACGATAATAATTTTGATCGCACAAAGCCATAATAATTTTGATCGCACGACATGATAATAATTATCATCTCACAGGACGATAATGTTCTTTTGGTCACATGGGACGATAATGATTCTGATCGCACGAGACGCTAATGTTCTTCGGATCGTACGAGGATAATGTTCTTCTGATCCCACGTGATGATAATAAAAAGTAACATTTTTCAACATAAAAATTTCGTGAGACCTCTTTCCAAGATGACTTTACATTTTATTACAACATTTTTTATTTTTTTTTACAATACTACATTAGAATCTTTTTATTAAATTGGATGAGTTTAAAAATGCATATTTTCATTATATTCACAAGCTAACAGAGTTTAAAATATTTAAATATTTTAATTTATGCTTTTAAAAACTTATTTTTGTCATTTTTAATTAAAACGTTAAATAGATTAATAGACATGTCACTCACCTGTTATAACTTATTTAACATTTTTATTAAAAATAAATAAAATAATTTTAAAAAAACATTAAGTACCGAATTAAAACTTTGAAAATTTAATAAACAAAAATACAAAAACACTAAAACATAAAAAGAATTAAAAGTAATATTTAATTTTAAAATTTTACTATGTTCAACAATAATGCATATTAATTTATTTTATTACTATATATCCTGAAAATATTTAATATACAAACTTTATTCACTATAAAACTCAAAATAAATAAAGGAAAAATTAATTAATTTATCATAATGGAAACGTAGTGTATTAAAATAAAAAATGTAATGGAAAAAATTAGCACAGTGAGTTTATATAATAAAATTTAACTACATGTCATATAGGTTACATTATCTCAGGAAAGATATCAAAATTTCAATATATCACATATTTCTTTTCTAAATTTTTAAATTGAGTGCTTCTTAGAAGTAAATAACATTAATCGGATAGAAAGACATAAGACCATTGCATGTTACTAACTACTAATTCTATAGAATCTTGAAATTTAGAAAAAACAATTTATTTTGAGGAAGAAATTGACTCGTTGTCATTTTATTAATGGAAAATGGGGTGCAGCCATTGGTATGTTGTTGGGAAGGTGTAAATGATTTTGAATCATTTTTCCATGCAAGAAAAATGAAGGTTCGTCTAAAATGATTTCTATGCAACAACTTCCATCATTGTTGGTCTTGCATCAAAATTTTATTGAACACATAATAAACCAATTTGAGTGCATCTAATAACTTCTTGTTCAAAATATGTTTCTTTTTATAGTGGGATCTAATATGCATATTGTTTGATCCCTCCATTGTCTCCGTACCTAACCAATTTTGAATTAAAATTCTAAATTATTACTGCAATTGAATCAATCTAAATGATGATTGAAGATGTCACCTATATCAGCAAGAACAACAATTCGTATGATATACTTACATTACTTAAGAGGCCGTCACCTGTACCATGTGGTTGATCATAAGAATTTGTATTCCCCTTTTTTCAGTAATAATTTCTAAAATCAGCACTCCATAACTAAAAACATCTGACTTTTTTAAAAAATATTCGAGCATTGAATATTCGGGAAACATGTAACCACTACAAAAATATTAATATAGTCAAAAGATATTTTGTGAAGGAGTAAATATGAAATGATTGGGATTTTTTTTGTCTTAAACAGACTGTGTTCCAACAGTTTTATTTGTACTGTGTCATCTATTCACACAAAGTTCTCTGTATAGAAACAAAATGATAGAAAAAAATTAAAACAATTAAACTAAAACAAATAATACAAGCGTTAGGCCATAACGTTTTAAACAACAAGACACTCCCCTAGTAGAGTGTCTATTGGGCGATAATAATTCTAATTGCATAGGTTGATAATGTTCTTTTGATCGCATGGGCCAAAGATGTTCTTTTGATCACACGGGGCGATAATATTCTTTTGATTGCACGGGGCGATAATATTATTCTGATAAGAAGAGACAATAATAATTTTGATCGCATGCTTCAATAATATTCTTCTAGTCGCACAGGACGATAATATTCTTCTGATCGCATGGGGCGATAATAATTCTGATCGCATGAGAAGATAATGTTCTTCTGATCACATGCGGCAATAATGTTCTTTTGATAGCATGGGGTGATAATGTTCTTATGTTCGCGCCGGGCGATAATATTCTTAAGATCGCACGGGCGATGCTAATTTTAATACGAGGCAATAATAATTATGATCGTACGGGGCGATAATAATTTTGATCGCACATGACAAAGTTGTATTAACACCTGACTTTTCTGAAAAATGTCCGAGCATTGCATATTCTGGAGACATGTAAGCACTACAAATGTACAAATATAGTGAAAACATATTTGTTGATGAAGTAAAGATGAACTGATAGGGAATTTTTTTTTCTAAAACGTAATATGTTCCAACAATTCTATTTGTACTCCCTTGGTCTTCATGTATTTCAATAATTCTAGCTAAACCAAAATCTGAAATTTTTGGAATCATGTTTCTATCCAATAAAAGATTACTAGGTTTAAGATCACGATGTTTGACTTTGAGTCGAGATATTTATGTAAATAAAGAATTTCTCGAGCAATCCCTACAATTATGTTATATCATTCATACCACCTTAACAAATTTGCTTGTTGAGGATCTACAAATTCAAGTGAGAGATGTAAGTGTAAAATATATAACACACAATCTATACATAAATAACGATAGAGAAATTAATGGTAGAAAGCGTCAAACCAAATAAAAAGTAGCCAAGACTCCCTTGCTTATATGTCACAAGATTTATGTGTTGAAGTTTGGCTATCAATAAAACTTCATTCTTGAATTCATTTTCACCTTGCTTAGAGGTTTTTGAGAGTTTTTTTTACTACTATCTGTCGACCATCAAGGAGAATACCCTAAGAATTAAATCATCATTTAGGTGAAAAGATTAAGACAAAACTAATACGTCATATTTTCTCACCCTATAAACTTCTCCAAATCCACATTGTTCGATCCTATTTTCACTTGAAAAGTTGTTCGTTGCGGCTTTAATTACTACCAAACTAAATTGCACAGGCTCCAAAGTGACACTTCCATGACCAACTGAATAAAGTATACAAAATTAAATTGTAAAATTAAGAAAGATGCTAAATATCCTGAAATTTAAAAGGCATAAGTTTAACATGCTTTTTCAAGAATACTTACAATTTTCTTTTAGAATAGTTTTAAGAATTTTTCTTCCTTTGTTCTTTATCAAATAGTAGCCCAAAAGGTATTGAAACTAATTGAAGGAAATAACGGAAGGCAAAAAGTTGTAGAAACTGATTGAACGTAATTGCACGAAATTGAAAAACTGTTGTTGAATTGATACATTTTGATTTACTTCAGTAATATATATATAATAAAATTACAAATACTTGGAAGCTAATAAAATAGGAATACTAACAACCTTTAAATTGACCATTAATGCAATAGTAACGGTAAATAATTAAATAATTTAAGAGTAATAAAATCTGAATTAATAACCAACATTTAAGTCTAATAAAATATGAATTAATAACCAACATCCCCTTAATTCTGATTTGGAACAACCTTCATGCGCAACAAATTAAGATCATGATCATTATTCGCAAGTGTGCTTTTTTTCTTCTGCAAAATAATTAACACAAATAAAGTATAGTCAATTGATCATGATATATATGGATAATGTTTAAAATTTACTTATTTTATAAACAATATCATGTCACTTTATAGAATTAATTGTTGATATTTTGTAACAGATAAATAATACACAATATTCCTAGTTCTACTATTATGTACTAAATGTGCTTTTTGAATGAAGAAATATTTGTTAGGTAAGCAACAATAACAAACACAAGAATAATATTGAAAGAAAACATTTTATTCACTAAAAATTTATATATGTAGAGAATTCTCACTAAGTATATTGTGTCATCTATTCACTCAAAGTTATCTGTATATACAATTTAAGAAACAAAATGATAGAAAAACATTAAGACAATTAAACTTAAAGAAATAATACAAGCGTCATACCATAACAACGCGTTAAACAATTTGGCCAGACACTTTCCTAGTAAAGGGTCTTTTGGGCGATAATAATTTTAATCGCACGGGTTGATAATTTTTTTTTGGTCGTACGAGGTGATGATGTTCTTTTGATCACACAAGGCGATAATATTCTTTTGGTCACATGGGTCGATAATATTCTTCTAATCGCACGGGGCAATAATAATTATGATTGCATGGGGCGATAATAATTATGATCGCACTGGGCGATAATAATTATGATCGCACTGGGCGATAATAATTATGATCGCACGGGACAATAATGTTCTTGTGATCGCATAGGCGATAATGTTCTTTTGATAGCATGGGGCAATAATGTTCTTGTGGTCACGTGGGGCGATAAACTTCTTTTTGTCGCATAGGGCGATTATAATTTTAATTTTGATTGCACGGGGAGATAATAATTTTGATCGCACGAGATGATAATAATTCTTATCGCTCATGACAAAGTTGTATTAACATCTAACTTTTCTAAAAAATGTCTAAGTATTGCATATTCCAGAGACATGTGAGCACTACAAAAATATTAATATAGTCAAAACATATTTTGTGAAGAAGTGAAGATGAAATGATAGGAAATTTTTTTTGTCTGAAACGTACTATGTTCCAACAATTCTATTTGTACTCCCTTGTTTTTCATGTATTTTAATAATTCTAAAGATATAACATAATTACTACCAAACTAAAGTGCAAAGGTTCCAAGGTGACACTTTCATGACTAGCTGAATCAAGTATACAAAATTGAACTGTAATAATTCTGATCGCTCGATAATAATTCTTATCGCACAGGGCGATAATATTCTTACGGTCGCGCGGGGGGCCACAATAATTCTGATCACACGAGTGATAATAATTCTGATCGCACGAGACGATAATAATCCTGATAGCACGGGATGATAATAATTCTGATCGCACAGGACAATAATATTCTTTTAATCACATGGAACGATAATAATTCTGGTCGCACGAGGCGCTAATGTTCCTCTGATCTCACGTGATGATAACAAAAAGTAACATTTTTCACCATAAAAAATTCGTGAGACCTCTTTCCAGGATGAATTTACATTTTATTACAACATTTTTTTAATTTGTTTTTACAATACTACATTAGAATCTTTTTATTAAATAGGAAGATTATCTCTTGAAAGATATCAAAAATTCAATATATCATAGTATTTCTTTTCTAAATTTTTAAATTGAGTGTTTCTTAGAAGTAAATAACATTAATCGGATAGAAACGACATAAGACCATTACATGTTACTATAACTACTAATTCTATAGAAATTTTAAATTTTGGAAAAACAATTTATTATTGAGGAAGAAAATGGCTAGTTGGCATTTCATTAATGGAAAATGGGTTGCAACCATTGGTAAGTTTGGAAGGTGGAAAATGGGGTGCAGCCATGCAAGAAAAATGAAGGTTAGTCTGGATTTGACAATTCAATCAAATTATTGTTAAAATATGAAACAACTTCCATCATTGTTGGTCGTGCATCAGGATTTTGGTGAACACATAATAAACCAATTTGAGTGCATCTAATAACTTCTTGTTCAGAATATATTTCTTTTATAGTGGGATCTAATATGCACATTGTTTGATCCTTCCATTTTTTTCCAAACCTAACAAATTTTGAATTAAAATATTCTAAATTAGCACTGCAATTGAATCAATCTAAATGATGGTTGAAGATGTCACTTATATCAGCAAGAAAAACAATTCCTTTCATCCAAATTTTTTAATGATATATTCATAAGAATCTGTATTCCTTCTTTTAGTAATAATTTTCAAAATTATCACTCTAAAACTAAAAACATATGATTTTTTTGAAAAATATGTGACATGTAGTAAGTACAAAAATACTAATATAGTCAAAACATATTTTGTGAAGAATAAAGATGAAATGATAGAGAATATTTTTGTCTACAACAATTCTATTTGTACTCGGTCTAAACCACTTTCTTCAAGTATCCTTTATGACATAGAAACAATACCTAACCTTTTGACCCCTTTGTATATTCATTCCTAGTATTCTTCGTGTTGGATCAAGATCTTTCATCTCAAACTCCAAGCTTAATTTTTCTTTGAACTCCTTTCTTTCATTTTTATATTGGCTGGTTATAAGAATATTGACTAGAAGTGACCTTGTGACAATTAAAGCACTCAATACCTGGTTTGTCTATAACAAAATAAATTAATTTGCATTATTGTTAAGCTTAGTAAAATTTTAAAACTAAATATTACTTTTAATAATTTTTATGTTTTTATGTTTTAGTGATTTTGTATTTTGGTTTATTAAATTTTAAAAGTTTTAATTTGGTACACTAAAAAAATGTGTATACGATTACAATTATTTTCGTACAAAGTGATGTTTATAATCGTCACAAAGTGTAATGTAGCGATCAATCAAGAATCGTTTGAAACTAAAAAAAGTTTAGAGTTTGAGTCATCTTGGTTTGACGTTCGAACTCGCTGCATAGTATGATTTTTCGATTTTACTCGCGTTTTTAACTATATTGCCCACAATGCGTTATATCTTCTTATCTCATAATATTTCCAATTTCATTTTCTAACTTTAAGAATTCATGAAACTTGATATATTCAAATAACAGGAAGCAGGAATTGACATATTAGTTATAAGTACTAACTTATGTATAATTTATTTGAATTAACAAAACAATTCATTCTGATACAAGACAAAAAAATCATAACTAATTACAACCAAGCTTGGTCATCATAGTTAGGTAATTAACTAAATATTAAGTCATAATTATAATATAATAATATTAACATTTGGTTGTTGCGTTGTTAACTAGAACTACACGTCTATTCTAAACTAAGATTGGTTCAATTCACATCACTCATGTACTAAACTTCAAAGTGTTTGATTATTCCTAAGCTGCTTATGCAAAACAATTTGAATGCCAATCCACCACCTTTAAATCTTGAAATATGTTTCCGACAGGAATCACCATTCTACCTCCAGGCTTCAACTGGTCAATAAGTGGCTGGGGAATTTCTGGTGTTGCTGCTCCAACGTGAATGGCATCATAAGGTGCAAACTCTGGCCAACCTTGCCTCCCATCTGTCAACACCACAATTATCAATCCTCCAATCCATAATCCCAAGTAGATGTTTATTTAACTGGTTAAAAAATAATAGTAGATCCAGTAGATTCTATTGTCGGGCATACAATGTCACACGGATATTTCAGATAACCATAACAAGAACAATGCACTTTAATGGACTCAACATCAAAGAAATTGAAAATCCTGACAAACAGGTTATTTTTCACCGTTCTACAGAACTATACGTATCCAAACTACGACATTATGTGTTTAAAACCTATGTTAGAAACAAGGATTGCATTCAGTTATTGTGCTAAAATGAAAAGATTCAATCTTTCAGATTCCATTCAAACAGAAACTTGAAAAACCATACCACCAACATGAACAGAAAGGGAACCATCTTTCAATTGTGTAGCAGCAGCGCTTTTCTGAATATTCTCTATCAAAAAAGAAACCAATTCAGAAATATGCTCTACACCAACAGCACGACCTAGGGTTCCAACCATCAAGTCAAATTTGGAAAATTGTGATGACCAACTAAAGATTAAAATGTGAAAAGCCAAAAGGACTGGTAAACAGAACAAGAGTTGATCCATGTAGCCGGACATCATATATCCTTCAAAATATCAACCTAGAATTAGAAATATTCAACTCAATAAGGGGAACCTAAATCTAAATGCTTTTCAACGAACATTGTCACAGTTCTACATCTTCACACCATCTTTCTTTTGCTATGCCTATATAAATATTCTAAAGAAGGAGACTGTAGCAGATCTTAGAAATTCTCCTCAAGTAACTGAAGACACATGGCATGCATATGCGGGGCAGATATAGTGGCATTGTACCCTATAACCATCGTTTTGTTCTTACTAACGCCACTCACAGAGCAAAACCGCTGCAATTTGAAAAAAAAAAAAAGTTTTGAATTCAATCATTTTTAACCATGTTTAGACAATAATATTAAAATAATATTGAAATATAATAATTAAATCACAGTTATGAAACAAACCCTTGTTTTGTCCTCCAATTACAATGAATGACCTTATGTCCACTGATAATCGTGGGTGCTTATGTCAAATATGGTCAAGTAAAATTGAAATTTATTATATTTTAATTTCATTGTTTAAACAGAGTATTTTAATTATTACTAATTATAACTATTTATTTAATATTAAAATATATATTTAATAATATAAAACTATAAGTTGATGATATTTTTCTGGTAGTATAAGTTATTTTTTAATGGACGTGAATAAAAGTTTTTAAGTATAAGTAATTTGATGGAAGCATTTGGCGAAGTACATTTGATTAGGACAGAAGATCATGGGAGAGAGGTCCCATAATGAATGTTGTGTTTTTCCTTTTCTCCATTCATTATGTTTTCCATTTACTTGACTTGCCTCATGATCTTAAAACAAACACAAAAATGATTTAGGAAACATGATCCGAGCCACCGATCACATCCATGACTTCCTATAGAATTTTCTTCCTCTTAATCTTTGTTAGCTTTCTCTCTTTTGCAACTACTCAGGCAGAGACCGACTCCGACCCTGTCTATATATACCATTGCTCTCGGGGCAACACTACAAATGGCAATACTTTTGAATCCAATCTGAAGACCCTATTCTCCTCCTTATCATATAACGTTCCCGCAACAACGGATTTTACGACAACAGAGTCCCTCCACAAAACTCCTCAGACTCTGTCTTTGGACTTTTCATGTGCAGGGGTGATGTCCCTTCTCAGTTTTGTCAACAATGTGTCTAAAATGCAACTCCACAATTATCCTCAGAATGCTCGTTGGCCAAGCAAGCTGTGAGTTGTTACGATGAGTGCACCGTTCGTTACTCCAAAACCTCGTTCTTCTCTACTGTGTCCATCAGACCTTGGTTGCCGTGTTCAGCACTGCTAATATCTCAAACCAGGAAAGTGACATGAAATTATTGTTCCAAAATATGAACAAAACTGCAGATGATGCGGTTGGTAAAATGTTTGCTACAAGGAAAGCAAATATTTCTGGATTTCATAGACTTTATTGTCTAGCTCTGTGTACTCTGGACTTGTCAACCAGTGTTTGTAGAAGGTGTCTGAGTGGAGTAATAGGGGACCTTCCATGGTCATGCCAAGGGAAGCAAGGAGGGAGAGTTCTTTATCCGAGTTGTAATGTTAGGTATGACCTATACCCATTCTATCGCTCCAATAAAATACTTCTACACCAGTTTGGGTTCCTGCATCAAAATTTGGATATGAAGATTCAAGATTTTCAGAAGATCCAACTTATCTAAATCATAGTTGCTCAATTAATGTAAGTGCTAACAGCACTTTCAAAATGTATCTAGAGACTCTCTTCTCTTACATGTCTTCCAATGCCACCACTGACAAAATTTCTTATCAGGCGGTGTGGAGAATACTGGGAATGGGCTTTTGCAACCACCTTGGCCACCTTGGCACATGAAGAGGTCATTCATAGTATTCTCCACACCGCTCTTATAAGAGATTTTGTCATTGGTGACATTGGAAGACATGAAAGAGAAGAGGGTCTCTAGATACATTTTGAAAGTGCAGTCACCAATTACATTAGTTGAACAACTATGGTTTAGATAAATTGGATCTTCTGAAAATCTTGAATCTTCATATCTAAATTTTGATGCAGGAACCCAAACTGGTGTAGAAATACATACCTAACATTACAACTCGGATAAAGAACTCTCCCTCCTTGCTTCCCTTGGCAGCACCATGGAAGGTCCCCTATCACTCCACTCAGACACCTTCTACAATCACTGGGTGACAGGTCCGGAGTACACTGAGCTCGACAATAAACTCTCTGAAATCAAGAGAAATATTTTCTTTCCTTGTAGCAAACCTTTTACCAACAGCAGCATCTTGTTCATGGTTTGGAACAATAATTCCATGAAACTTTACTGGTTTGAGATATTAGCAATGTTCAACACGACAATAGTTCTAATGGGCACAATATCTAATGGGCACAATAGAGAAAAACGAGGTGTTGGAGTAATGAATGGTGTACTCATCGTACCAACTCACCGCTTGCTTGGCCAATGAGCATTCTGAGGATAATCAAGGGTTGCATTTTGGATACATTGATGACAAAGCTGAGAAGGGAAGTCCCCTGCACATTGAAAAGTCCAAAGACAGAGTGTGAAGGGTTTTGTGAAGGGACTGTGTTGTTGTAGAATCCGTTGTTTTCGGGGACATTTATATGATAAGGTGGAGAGTAAGGTCTTCATATTGGATTGGAAGGGACTGTCATATGTACTATTGCCCCGAGAGCAACTGTAGTATATATAGACAGGGAAACTAACAAGGATTTGATCTCTTCCTAAATAGTTGCAAAAATGAGGAAACAACAAGGATTTCTCAATTGTTTCACTGCAGATAGCATCCAAAACTCAGAAATGTGATAAAAGTCAGATACGGAACACATGCAAGATTGCACTAGTCACATAGAGCAAGCAACCAGTCACAGCAAGGAAAGCAAAGAGGGAAGCTAGTCACAGGTAAACATGCACTCTCTCTAAGCTCGATTGACTGGCCTAGTTTCACTGGGAGGAAGAAGATGTGTTTGATTTATAATGAGGAGAAAGTGTGCTGGTGTTTGGTTTGGAACCAATAATTTCATTGTTGTTAGGCCATCGTACAATTATTACTGACACAATTGACCTAAACACCCACCATTATCAGTGGAAATAAGGCCATTCATTGTATTTGGAGGACAAAACAAGGGTTTGTTTCATAACTGTGATTTAATTATTATATTTCAATATTATTCTGAACTTACTAATAAAACATACGTTTTCAGAATGAAAAAATATTTGTTCTGTTCCAGATCATATTTAACAATTTTTGGCAATAATTTGAAACCATGCATTAGGGTGAAAAAAATTAACAAGTAAAGTGAATTACTTGTTTACAGGGAGATGGAAGGTGTGTTTGTTTCACGTGATTTGTGGGTGTCTAAGTGGATGGGAGAGTGGTGGAAACACTTTTGTTTTGTTCACACGAAGAAAGAAATTTAAGCTAATTTCAGATAGATAGTAGCATTTTACTTTCATAACGTGCATGCATTATTTGAGACAGTGGTGAAGGGAGCATGGCTTACAGAAGAATCTTTACTCATTTTTGCAAAACCTTTCCAGGCCCGTGAACGTTGTGTTAGTATATATTTTGAATGTTGAGTTGGGGTGATAGAATAGTTTTGTCTTTTATCTAATTGTAACGAGAATCTAATAATTAATTTAAAATATTTAAAAAATTATTCAAAACTAATATTTTCAATGTTAAAGTTATAATTTTTTAAATAATAATTAATTTAAAATACTTAAAAAATTAATTTATATAAAAACAATCTAATTTAGTTTTCTTTTCTTAAATGGTTAAAACAATTGAACTCAAATTCGAGTGAATTGTATTTTAGTTTTGAATAATTTTCATAGTTTAGATAAGTTTAAATTTGTTTACTCAACCCTATTAATACCTTACTACCTTACCGGACACAAAGTATAAAAATGTTATTAAATATGCATGGCCACAATTTTAAATATATTTTTATCTAATAAAATATTATTAATATAAATATTATAAGTTTAAGTTTCATAATTCTTTATTGATTTAAATTTTCAATTTAAAAGTTTATATTTCATTAATAAAGACTATGATCTAATCAAATATTAAATTGATATGATATTTTAAATAAACAGTATAATTGTAAATAACTCCTAGCAGATTAAATTTTTATAAATATTTATTAAAAAAAATACACTTAATATGTATATTTTTTTTATCTAATTTCTGTGAAATTTTCTTATAAATATTTATGAAAATGATTGGGTTGTTAACACTTACACTACAAGGAAATAACAATTTAGTCACCGAATTTAGCGATCGAAAATTAGTGGTCGCAATTTACAACTGAAATAGCCACCAAATACCCGTAGTGTCAAATCTGCAACCGAAATAGCGACCGAATGAATTATTTATTATGTTAGTTAGTTTTGTGACCGAATCCGCGACCGAACATGAGAGTGACAAAACCATTGATCGCTAAAGTGGTGGCTATTTTGAATAACTTAGGAAAAATATATCTGCGACCGAATTAGCGACCGAATATGTTTATTTTTTAGCCACCGATGTTATTTCGGTCGCTAAATTTTATTGCTTTTTTCTGCCACCGAATTAGCCACCGAATATTCTTACTTTTTAGCCACCGATTTTCTTTTGGTCGCTAAATATAAATGTTTATTTTTGTCACAGAATCATCCACCAAATTTATTTATGTTTTAGCCATCGATTTTGTTTCGGTCACTAGATATAATTGTTTATTTTTACCCCTGAATTAGCCACCAAATACGTTTATTTTTTAGCCACCGAATTTCTTTTGGTCGCTAAATATAATTGTTTATTTTACTAGTACTATTATTAATAATAATAATAATAATTCATTTTTATTTTTAAAAAATTATACAAGGATCACAAACACTTTGAATATTAATGAGTACTCATCCCTTTAAAAAATAATTAGTTGTATTACTAATTTCTTTTTCTATTTAAAAAATATATGTCAATTATATTTGTAATTTCTTAAATTTAAATAAATTTTATTAAATTTTATTTTTATAATAGCAGCTCAAATAAAAATTCTAAATAAAATTACATAACACAATATTATTATTAATAAAATTAATCCTTTAAAAAAATAGATTACACTATATAATTAAACTTAAATAAAATGATTTCTTTAAAATAACTTTAATTTTTAAAAATAAATATATTTTCCAAATTAAATTGTAAATAATTTTTTAATTATTAATTT
>Ga0123342_1006688_pt1 | contig 15801 bp, 6 predicted proteins | sample Turbeawhitnodule_FD_89960 | JGI IMG/M metagenome (GOLD analysis project Ga0123342, IMG submission 89960) | Root nodule microbial communities of legume samples collected from Mexico - Turtle bean Mexico white nodule | ecosystem: Host-associated > Plants > Roots > Nodule | place: Mexico: Nepantla... | reverse complement strand
CAGTCTCTATTTATAGACTGTTTTACAATCTACTTAAGGAAGGAAATAATAGGTAATAAAAGACAATTATAATGGTTGTTTAAAGCTGTACAAATCAAATCAAATCAAATCACTAACAAATCTTTCCTAATAAATATAAATGGAATCTGCACTTAATTACAGCATAATTCTCCTGATTATGCAACAGGGCTTTAACTAGCAAATTTGTTAACAAAAGGTCCTCCAACAAAACGATTTCATGATCTCACATGCAAGCTAGGAATGATAAATATCCATTCACCAGGGGAGTTTTGGGCGTGCAGAAAATATTTTGTTAAGTTACAAGGAGATATTGTAATTATTACAAGTTTGGTATTGTAAGATACTAGAAATCATTGTAATCATTATTCTAGTGGGTAGAGTTCCCTATATATATCCTCTAGTACTAAATTACATTGAATCAATTTTCCTCTCATATAGCTAACCATTTTCAAGTCCTTCTTTAAGATGCATACTTTAGGCGTCAAAAAGATCCTATGGCAATTTTAGAAGTACAAGAAGTTCCTAAAAACCCTTTCCCACCAACACAAATATTTTTTCCCTTCAATGTGAAAGGTAACAAATCAAAATCCACTACATTCCTAGTTTACTAAGTAGAATTTAACTTTCATTTTTACACCTCCATTTAGCATTTGAGCTATCAATATACAGATTTCTATAAGACAAACAAAGAGGTTCAATTATCAGCCAGATCTCACCTGAGCTAAGGCGGCATATACAAAATCGTTGACCCTTTCTTGAACATTATAGTCAAATAGTAGAATGTCATCCTTCAAATAGTCAAATAGAGAATTAAACATATTCTTCAAGTAAATTTTAAACAAATAAAGAAGACTACCTGAATAGGAGGTGAAACATCATTTATCTCAAACGTAAAACCATCAGGGGGGTCATAATGCCTGGGAAATATCCCAGTAAATATCTGCAATGAAGTTTTTTCACAGGAATAATTCCTCTAAAGAACTTATATGAAGGGGAAAAAATCTTACTAGTAAGTAGAAACAGAATCATTAGGCAACTAACCTGTGAAGAAGAGCCAAGAGACTTGCAACCCTGCCAAATAACCTCAAGAGTCTTCTCCTTCAATCGCTTGGCTCGATCTTGGTAATCAATTCTAGCAAAAAAGAGTGAATCGAATCCTAGCTGCAGCAAAGATACAATCACATAGGACTTGCAAATTCATAATGACATGCTAAAACTTTAATATAATTGTGTGTGAATGACTTCACACATAATAGTAGTACAATTTTCAAGTGACTAGAAGTGAAATCAAGGATGTTATGTTACACATAAGTGTCCACATGGTTCAGTTAAGATGAACATACCTCAGCACCAAGCAAGTAAGCCTGAACTGCAGAATGGCCAAATGGGTCAATCTGCCAACCAACTCTTGGAACCTTACCAAATTCCTCTTTGATAAATTGATGCCCCAGTGTGGTCTGGTCAATTAGATCAATGTAATGTGGAGTGGCCTCATCATGCATACACATACCCCCATTTCTTCAAAAACCAAATCAGGAACCAAAACAAAAGGTAGCATAAGAATAAGAAAGTACTAATCAGATTCAAAGTCACCGACTTAAGCATAATATATGCCAGCTATAAATTACGCAAAAGCACCCTCCTAAATTAGACATGAATTTGAAAAGCAATAACCATAAACTAGCTTCAGGAAGAATAACATAAGGTAGGCACATTACATGAATTCCAACTGACCCGAGTTGACAAGCTCCTTGACCTTAATTTTCATTGCTTTACTTTGCTGTCTCCACCATCTTTGGAAAAAAGCCTACCCATAAAAAAAATCTGAACTCAATTAAACCCACTACTTAGTTCTTGCCCTTTAAAAAAAAATAAAACACCACAAAAAGCACAGGAAGGTACTATTATTATTCCTGTACACAAATTCGAAACTCACTCACTCAGTTAGGCATTCTTGATATTTTCTCACTTCTTTCCTTTGTTGATGTATTTCACACATTTTACTTTTACATAAGCTAATTTTAACTTACAAAGAAGTTTATTTCATTTTTATCTTCTAGAACTCCTCATAAAGAAATGTGTCCAAACATGAGTCTCTTTGGACTAGCTTATACATGAATTAATTCGTAGAATTTCTCACATATAACATCTCAAATATTTATTTTTAACATGTAAATAAATTAATTTTAGTCAATCAGTTTTATCATTTTATTTTCCTCTCCTAAAGTTCTTTTACAAAAAAAGTTTAACCAAAATAGAAGTTACGCAGTGCAATGCAACTGAAATGCCATATATGATCAATTACCATCTCAACATATATGAACTTGCGATTCTTGTCCTCCAAGAGCGAGGATATCACAGAATCCAGCACGTTCTGCACACATGCACCCTGCAGCCACAAGTCACCTCAACTATTTGTTCATTATACAATTCCTAACTTTGCAGCCAAAAATAATAATAATAAATTGAAAAAAAAAAGACAGACCCGAATGGAGTTATTGGCTCCAACGTAGTACTGATCGACGGTCTTGAGCCAGCCAACATCGTCGTGGGAGTGAGGTACCAAGTGCACGTTTATTTTGTCTGGTACTATCCTCTGCGTCGTATTGTACTCTATGTACTCTGATTCCGCAACCCAAATCGCCGCCACCAAAACAGCGAATACCACTGCCGCATTGACCATCGTTGCTGCTACCGATTTTGCACTGATTTTGGCTATATATTCTGTGACTTTCGTTTCATTATTACTGAATTAAGTAACTGTAGCGTACAAGCAAAGACAGAACAAATGGGCCCTCCGTGAAGAACTAACCTTTTTATAAAGAAAATATTATGATTTTGCATCCTCATTTTATTATTGAAGTCAAATTATAAAAATATTTTATTGTATATAAATATAAATTATTTATATAAGTGAATGTAAATTCCACTTCATAAAAAAAAATTATGAAATTGAATTAGATTTTCTTTTATAATATTAATTTTTTTTAAAACTTAGATTTCTTTTTCCTTTCTGTCTCGGAATTTGTATTCCGAAAGTAATAATTAATATTCCTGGTTTTTTTTTTTCAAAATACTTTTTTCATTACGGAAAGTAAATAACTTTCTTTTGGAACCGTATCTTGTCGAAAATTTACCAATACCAAAAACCAACCTAGACACACAAATCAAAATTCCAAAGACAATTTAGGCATTTAAAATTTTAATGTAGATCCAAAATGATCTAGTATAGGAAGCAAAAGTCAAATGTTATTCTTCCTATACTAGATCAAAAAGTCAACTGTAATTTTTATTAGTTGTATCTTCCAATTCTAAATAATTGTGTTTAAATTAGACACTTAGATGAAATTGTATAATTAAAACTTAAATTTTAAGTTATTTATTGGAAATGAGTGTTGTATCTTTAAATTAGAAAATGTGGTGTCTTCAAAAAATTGAATAATCCTTCAAAGAGATGAAAGTTTTCTTAACGTTAAAAAGTTACTCACCTTAAAATCCTAGAAAACGGTTGTTATTTTACCTTAACCACACTCCTCGATTTCCTCTATATTAAATCGAGGTTTAAGTACCTTCTTAACTTTGAGGATATGATAGATATCAAGATCATAAAAAACCTTCATTGATTTATAAGTAACAAAGGTCTCAATGTACTCTTGTCAAGGATTATATATCCCTTTTTTGGGTAAGACATTTTTTTATGCTTTTATATGTTGTTCTTGATAAGTTCATATGACCAGTATTCTTTTATGAAAACATTATGAAAAAAAACCTCGTGTTGAGGCTAGTGCTCCTGCTCTAAAGAATGATTTACATGTGATCACTAAAAATATTCAAAAAAGAAAAAAGTGAAATGAAGAAGAGGAGTGATATGGGATCTTCATCAACTGCTTTGAAGACAACAATGACTACAAATCCACCTATTTAGCTAGAACCCTAAATTCTTCCTTGAGCTACTCTTTAACTAAACATTCCTCGACCACTTCCCTAAACAAAAAGTTCCAACCAATACTTACTAGGCTTGCTAATAAGGAGCAAAGAAGGTCCATTCACCTGAGTTAACCATATGTTATTGCGTTGGATTCCAATTCTTTCTTAATTATTAACATGAAGGCCAACTTGAGTGTTTCGACTCTTGTGAGATAATGTTGGTGAGGTGTATGGTGATCATCCACTAATGGAAAGAAGTTATCATTGGCAATTCTCAAATGGTGAGAAAAATCCAGGAGTTGGAAAAAACATTGGTTAAGCGTGATATGTCTATCACATGAGATTGCTTAAGGAAAAAATGAAGGACATAGAAGAAAACAACTAGTCCTTAAAAAGGTGAAGTGGAGATATTGAAGAAGCGATTGGAAGAGGCCAAGGAAAAAGCTACAAGAGGTTGAGGTTAGAGCAACTCATCTTCAAGAGAAGATTGAAAAATTACACAAAATTAAAGGGAATTTGAAGGGTAAGAATATCACAGTTACAATAATGCGTTTCAAAGGGTATTTTGAGGGCTTTAAAAAGGTTATGCGTCAATCTTTAATTTTTTTTTTTTAATAGATGCTAGCCAATTTGACTTAGGCAAAGATGTCATCCACGAGGAGTTAGTCAATGACTAAAAATATTGTATCTAAACTTTAAAACTATAAATATATTATTCTATGTTATTGTTAGTAAAGTTACTACTAGTGCTCATTATCTATCAAGGATTTTAATCATTTAAAATTTTCATGTTTGAAAATTTTAGCCAATGTTCTGATCCATGATTTCTAAATTCATCACTTGATAAATCTCTTACTTTGTATGACTTGATAATTTCTTTACTTTGAAGGACTTAATATACTAATTATTTGATAAATCAATTTGAATGACTTAAGTACATATATAAAATAACTTTCATCAATGTATTAGTTGTTATTTTAACTACTTAGGCATATACATTAGACATTTTAATATGATGTCCGCATCGTTTCATTTGAATGATTTATTTATATAGTTATTCAATAACTTTGATCTGATTGGCCATTTACTTTGAACTATTTATTTATATATATATTGAATGTCTTTGATATGACGTCCTAGTTGTTTACTTTGAATTACATATTTAGATATATTCATCAAATATCCTTTGATATGGTATCATAGTCATATGGACATCATTAAGTCGATGTGTCATCTTTAAGAGATTTATCAAGAATTTGAGATTTTATTTAAGAATGTATATTGCTAAAACTTTGTTAGAAAAAATCTTTGTCAGGGATAAAACCCAAGCTAAGAAAAAAAAATACATAATACCTTTTCAAGTGTGTTGCATTCCAAGTTCTCTGTAAAAGTTTGACAAATAATTCTTCAAGTTTGTATGCTCCATTTTGAAAGAAATCAGTTACCTAGTAAAGATCATGTCAATCGGGTGTCAATTTTCCTTCATGTTTATCTTTTCAAGCATTTCCTAGTTTTTGTTATATTGAGTCTCCTTTGTGGAAAACTTGTTCCATGACACACGTTAGGCTATCCTTTTTTTTTTGCAATTTCTTCTCTTATTTCATGAATTTGGTCCAACTCCGCCTTCAATATATCATTATTACTACTTTTATAAAAAATTTGTCTCTTTCAAGATATCTCTCCAAGTTTGACTGGAATCATGGAATTTGACACATATTTTAGTTAGAAATGAGTTTCCTTTGTAGATGATTAACATAGTGCAATAATAATCCCATAGTATGTTGGACATCTCTTCGGCCTATAACCTTTTTGTTGACCAAGTTTATTTTTTTAGTTCATTTAAAATGACCATGTTAGCTACCTCAACTTGATCATTGGTTTGAGGATGATCAATGGATAATACTCACTGCTTGATATTGAGTTGTTGCAAGAATTGCTAAAACCTTTTATCTTTAAACTCACAACCATTGTATGTAACAATCAAATGTGGGAGACCATGTTTGTATACACATTCTTCCATGAAAACTTTTGTACCTACTAAGCAATGATAGATGTCAAAGGTTTGACTTCTATCAATTTAGTGAAATAATCAATAATTATTATAAAAAAATTTACTTAACCTTTAGCAAGTGGGAAAGTACAAAGTACATCCATTCCCCATGTTGTGAAAGATCATGAAGTGGCTATCACATGCAACTTTTCTTGAGGAAGCATGTGAAAATGCCAAATTATCCTATATACAACTTAAAGTTGTCCTATATACAAATTAGGAAGCCATGGAGGAGCTTTAAAAACCCTTTTTTGAGTTCTCAAGTGAGGATTTCTAGAGTTCCTCAAGTTATTTCTATCCATACTAGAAATGACCCAAAAATACAAGGTCTAAAGTAAATCATATTCTACTTTTTATAAATTTTTACAGAGATTTATAGATTAAGAGTTACAATGTCTTTTGTATAGCTTGAAAGTGGTCTCTGCTCTTAGTTGTATGCTTGGTGCATGTAAGGTTGAGGATGGTCCTCTATCACTTTGTGTACTCAGGTTGAAAGGACATTGTGTAATTGCATACTTGATGCTTAATATAAGTGGAGGAATACCAAATAGCCAAGAATGACTTGGTGTAGTCATTATAAGCTAGAAGTGACAATTAATATTTATAATTATTTATTGATAAGTGAAACCTTTTTGTAGTTGGAAAAAATGAATTAGATGTAATACATGTTAAGAAGAACAATATAAAATTAAAGTGTTCTATGTTAGTTTCTATCATAATATTTTTAATCTTAGACAGTCTTTTGTGAATTTGTTTGAAAGTATGTTTGATTTAAAAGAAACAAATTGGAGTTATTATTGAACTATTATTATATCCTTTCATTGTAACTAAATTTATCTTTAACATGAGAAAAAAATATTGCTTCTTCCCTTACATATATGCAAAAGTTAGTTTATATCTAATAATAAAAAATTAACATTTATAAGTTGATGTTAACTATGCATATGTTAGCCAACAAATCGGTTATAGTGGAGAGATAACCAATTATATAAGTGCATCACCACTATGAAAAAGCAAGTGGAATGAAGCATTTTAGGAAAAAAAACACATAAGCCTACTTTTCCTCTCATCTTTATGTCTTGAGTGAGGAAGCATGACCTATGTGGCCATCATTTCATCCATCTCATTTATCAACTTTTTTATTGAAGTAAACCGAATCCATTATCTCAAATAAGCTCTCTTCGATCCTCTTCACTATTACATGCATGCAAACAATTCAAATGTAAATTTGATGTAGTGAATACTATCCAATTGTTTACGACCAAAATGATATTGTTTAAACATCTAATCCTTTGTTATGACCTTATTCAACATCCCACAACAACAAAGATAATCACAAAATAGTTTTTTATCGTCTTTTCAAAGAAAATAAAATCATAACACGAAAAAAATTAAATTATAAAAATATAAATGTTAATATAAATTATTCTTATAAAATAGAGCAAATTATACTTACACCCATTGATGTTTTCTCGACTTGTATTTAAAATTCTACACAAACCTTCCTTTTATTTTAAAAAATATATGATTCACTTTATTATACATTCCACTAGCAGTTTCTAAGTTAAGAAAAAAAATTATACTTAAGATATGATAATAATAAAAAAGTTTGAAATCAAATAAATACATCTCATAATTATATAAATGAATGCAAACTTAATACTGTGAGTTAGTTTTATGAGATTAAGTTATATTTAAAATTATTTTTTAGTATTATACTGTAGTCATTTAAAGTATATTATAATAAATATGTTGAAAATCACATATCGACTATAAATAACTACGTATATACATAATGTGTACAAATATCGCTTTATAAATCTATATTATAAAATTGAGTTAAATTTAAAATATATTTTTTAATAAAAACAAATAACAAAATGTGTTAATTTAAAAATATTTTTGAATATATTATTCTAGTTTATTTGATTAAATATGATGGTAAATAAAAATGTAGAGTTTCTTTGATTTTATTATTTAAAATGTTTTGTAGAGTGTATACCGCCATAAAAGGGTAATAAACGTTGAAAGCATTGCACTTGCGCTTTGGAGTGACGCCAATAATACCCTCACCATTTTCACCCTTCTTTCTCACCCTTTTCACCATTTCCCTATATAATCAAATTTCTGTGTACGATTCCCCGAATCACTGCAACGGCATGGAGGATAGTTTCAGAGTGCGTGTGGCGAAAGCCTTTGGTTCTCTTCCAATACCCTCTTCTTCTATCAACTCTCTATGGTCTCTCACCGAAGGCGAAATCGATAGCACACCCTCCAATCGCACCCACCAGCCCCAACCCCAAACCCAACCCTACACTTTTTCCAGTTCGCGGGTTCAGCAGGAGGACCTCGACGATCTCGAAGACGACGACGACGAAGAAGAAGCGCCACGTGGACCCTCTAAACCCCCCGATTACGATGATGAACAGTGGCAGATTAGGTCTGGTATTGGCCAAGATTGCACCCTCGATTACGAGGTATATGCCGCTCATCCCTCTCTATCCTTTTCCCCTCACTAATATGTTGTTATGAACTAACATTATGCACTTGTAATTTTAATTCAACCAATTTGATGATGAAAATTGTTTTTTTAACCTGCAATGAAAAAACCCTTTTTCCTTTTAATTTGTGTTTACCCTCCGCTTTTGTGTGGGGAAATTGTGTAGGAAGAAGATTTGAATATACTGAAGAGTCTGTTACTGTTACCAGTTAGTTCGCCCACGGGTCCACTTGTACCTGGTTGTTCCACCTTAACTAGTGGTCTCTAAGTTTGAGGGTTTTTTGGTTTAATGTGAAAATTTGTGTAGGAAAATGAATTTATTGAAGAGTATATTTTGAAGGTGATGGACTAAGATTATTATATATGTTTAAATTTCAAATATCATGAAACATGTGGATCGAATCGGATGGGGTTTTTTCATTTTAGTCAAATGGTTTTGTGTTTGAACCCAGTGTATGCCTGCCTGCAGAGTAGTCCTACCCGGTTCAAGCAACTGTAGAGGATACTTGCAGTCTGCACCAAATTCTTTTTTTTGAATTCCTTTTATTATTGTTGTTGTTGTTATTTGTGTAAGCGCAGAACTAGAACTTAACTTGAGGAGGGCACCCTGTTTTTTCTTTGCGATTCTTGTTTTTGTTGTCACTGTTTGTTACTAGTTTTTCACAATCAAAGTTTGGATTGGAAAAATATTTGACTGAATCACACTTTATGCAGGAAGAGGAAGATCAATATGACAAGCAGGCTATTGGCAAAGAGGATTCGGGTGATCGTGTGTACATGAAGGATGTAAAGGACGATGGAGTTGAGATTAGTTCTAGCAGTGTTTTCCCTACTTCGTTCAGAGATTTTGTGCGAGATCCACGTGCAAATCATTTGGCTGCGAGGATTAGGCTGAAGCAGGATGATGAAGCAGCTAAAAAAATTGATGCCCTACATGTCTCTGAGAAATCCACACCAGACATGGGTGGTGGCGGAGATGCTACTAACCCCAAGTCAATTTTGAAGAGTAAGGATAATCCTTGTGAATCCAGGCCACAGAAACGGGTTCGGTTTGATCCTGAATGTGATGATAAAGATAATTTTAATGATGATGAGCACGAAGAAACCAGGGATGTTCGCATGAAGACCTCTTCAATGGAAGAGGTTCCTATGTCGGACCAGTTGTCAAAGTCACAAGAATTTGATTCAGCAGTTCCGGATTACATTCGAAATCCTTCAAGATACACTCGATATACCTTTGATGATTCTCCAAGTGAAATTGATGACAAATCGAATAAAGAAGCATACATGAGCTTCCTTTTGCAGTTGAACAAGGGACCTGAATCTCAAGAGGATGAGGCTTTGGATGATCTTCCATCTGTAACCTTTATATCAAAGAAGAAATCTGGTGATGCCAATATGAGTGACAGTGAGATGATTTCAAAGCACAAGCTTGATGCTGGCGTAGAGGCCGTGAATAGAAAAAGCTTCCCTGTTGGCATAGCTGCTGGTGACCCTGAAAACAGTGATGTTTCTGCAATGGAGGAAGATGAACAAGAAGTTGGGGATGTTAGAAAGAGCTTGCTGAAGTTCAACCGCAAGTACAGGAAGAAAACCCAAGAGTTGGAGGAGCCATAATCAGATTTGTACCTTTTTTCCCCTTGTGTCTCTCAGACTAATAGTCCAATTCATCAGTTTCTAGATGGAGAACTGCTATTGTTGTAAACTTTAACTCAAGGATAATAACCCATAAAAGACGTGTTAAAATATTTAGATGTTTAAAAGTATCAAATACTGCAGAGTTGCTGTTCCAATTTTCACTTAGTTTAATTTGTTAATTTAAATCTGATTCTGAGCTTATAATTGGTCATGTTACGATTAGTTTTGTATACAATTGTATGCAAGAATTAAAAGCATGTGTGCAAAAAGTTGTATGAGGACATCAGGGCCCCTACAGACAGGAATTGAGTCACTGCTTTCCAGAACTCGTCCCCAACTATGCATAGGATGTACTTCAAAATCAATGCACAACGTCATATACATCATTGTTGGGATTTTCCAACAGAGGATCTAATATCAGATAGAGGAAGCCAACCCATGACGAGACATGATTCTTTCTTTCAAGGAGAAATAAACATACAAACTTGCTTCTTCTCTAACATTGACTTCAGCTCTATCATCCATAGAAGTGATGACCTTCTATTTATCATGACATTCGTGGCCTGTGGATTTCATTTTGAATCCCATGGCAACTCCATAAATATGAAATTTAACTAATTTTTTTTTTCAAATTTTGCAATTTGAAATTTTTTTGGATTGTGTAATCAGAACATCAAAAGTGTTATTTGAATTACACGTCCTGAAACTCACTTTTTATCGTGCTTATGGAGTATACAATAGTATTTTTTTTATATATAATTTGAAAGTCATTTTTTATATGATTTTTTTTTGTGAGTTATATAATCTGAAAATTAGTTTTTCATTAAAAAAGTTTATGGATTGTTTATACACAAGTAATGCATAAAAATTATTTTTGATTGGTGAATCCAGAAGTCATTCTTGAGAACCAGAATAACTTCTGTCAGAATGCAATGTAATATATTGAATTCTTCCAAGCGTGAAAGACATGACACGAAGGGCAACGACGAAAGGAGACGATCAAAGGAGTAATGACCAAAAGGGCAATGACAAAAGATGAGAAATAACCAACAACAATAACATAAAAGGAGATATAAAGGTTTTTTTTTTTTTTTTTTATCTTTTACACATTCCCTTTTTGAGGCGAAAGAAGAAATTATGAGTTGCAAAAGAAACCCCCTTATTACCAATATAAACATTCAAGAATATTTAATCCCATACTAACAATTTGAAAATCTTTTAAGGATCATTTCTTTTAGTAATCTTATAATTTTTATATGCGCCCACATGAAATTTTAAAATTCAAATTTACCCTTGGGGTATTTAATGACAAGGAAGGGCATTGTTTGTTTTGGTGTTGTGTTGTTGTTGGTTATTTTGAGTGTTTTTACACATTTCATGCTTGTGGTGGTAATGTTGGAAGTGTAGAGTGCATTAGGTTGTTGGATTTAAGGTGAAGTAAAGATAGTGTAGGGAAGAAAGGTAAGTTTCTCTTTTATTTCATAGTTTTTTTTTTTTCTGGTTAATGATTTTTAATTTAATTTTCAGATTGTGTAATCTAAAGACTTCTCAGATTACACAATCCATAATGTTATATAAAAATTATTTGTGTTCTAGATTCTCAATTCATAAGTGAAAATAGTATTATGGATTGTACAATCTGAAAGTAAAAAATGACTTCTAGATTACACAATCTAAAATATTATATTGATTTTCAAATTGTCTAATCCAAAACACATTTTAAAAGAAGAAATGTATTTTCGATGACACAATCTCGATATGCAGTTATTTAAATTTCTTTTAAATTTTATTTTAAGTTCATACTTACATCGTGTAATTACACCATAGAATAAAACATTACATTGTTTTGTAATCACTTTTACCATTACTTCAATGATGATTGTGAAATATAAAATTGAAATCCTAATTTTGGAGAAAAATATCAAATTAAGTGGATAAGTTGTCTGACATAGATGAGTTTGATATTATAAAGTTTGAGACAAAAAAGAAGAATTGGTTGGAGAAGATTGTGTTCGACCTTTTACAACAAATGAGGTAAGTTAAATTTCATATTATTTGTGTAAAAAATATGACATAAAACATATGATTATGCTACACTATATTTGTGTAGGTATTTGATACATGGGATGACTTACTTGAATGTGTGTGTAGGGTAAAATTTTGACTTGGTTTTGTAATTATCATTTTGAGGTTTGATACAAATAATGGAAATAAAAAACGAAAAACATATGTGTTGTTAGGTTGTGAAAGAGGTGATAAGTATAGGAAATACAACAACGATTTACAGATCACTATAACTAGTATAAGAAAATGTGTTTGTTCTTTTAATTGCAGACTAAACTAGTTCACGATAAAGGAGGGTGGGTGTTGAAGGTAATATCTGGGAGTTGGATGCATTAATAGGTCACTTTATGTTAGCATATTAAAGCCTAATGAATATTTCATGGTCGTTGACATGACTAAAATTTAGTGAAGTAGGCAAACATTTTACTTATTTTGAAGGAGAATAATAAGGAAAATGTCACCATAATAAAACAATTGTACAATGTTAGGTGTGCATATAAGAGATCACTTAGAGGATCTGAAACTGAAACGTAACAGTTAATGGTGTTGCTAGAGCATGAAAATTATATTCACCGAAGTAGGCTTAATGAGTCCTCACAAGCTGTTACATATGGTTTTTTAACACACCTTAATTCAGTAAAATTGTTGAATGCATTTAGCCTTGTATTGTTAATGCATAACACATACACAACCAATAGATATAGGTTGTCTTTGCTTAAGATCGTTGGTGATGGAAACTTTCCATCCATAAATTCCACTAGAGCCAGGATTAGAAGAATTGGTACTTAGTAAAGACTGCCAGAGGAACATTCTTACAAATTGTTAGGCCTTGATTTAGTTGTAAAATTAGAATAAGATTTCCTTTCTTGTAAATAAATTGGGCTTCAAAAATTGGGTCAAGTAGCGATGTTGGGCTTGTATTTAGGCCTTACATAGACTATGGTTAGGGTAGGATTTCTAGAAACCTATCTAGGGTTTTAATTGGACTCACTTGGCCCAAGCAAAACCCAAGACAAGTAATGGCAAATGAGAACACTTGGAGTTTCTTTAACCATTAAACACATGTTTAATGTGAAGCAAACTCGAAACATGGGAGAAGAATTCAAATTTGAATTTTCCTCTCCCCTTTTGGGCTTCATCCTTGGCCGGATTCCACACTATAAATAAGTGTCTTGTGTACATAAAAATTAGATCATGAATCATAGAGTTATGCTATTGAATTTTCCAACCAATACTTGATAAGTGCCAAATATTAGTAATATTTCATATTCAAATATAGGCACTTATGAGTATTATTTGATAAAATAAGTATAAAATAATCTCTAATTTATGAATTTATACCTTTTTATATATTTTGTGATTTTTATTTGAATAAGAACATTTTATTCCCAAAATTGTGTTAATTTCAGGTTTCTAGGGGAGAACGAAGATGAGTGGGCTAAAGAAGAATAATGTAAGCTAAAAGGAAAAGTTGGAAGGCCTCAGAATGCACAAGCGCACAAAAAGCTCAACTCAGCATTAGAGCATCTCGCTCAAGCGAGCCCTGTCTCGCTTAAGCGAAAATGCTCCAGTAGCATTGGACAAATTCGACGCTTTACTCGCTCAAGCGAGTAAATCTCGCTTAAGCCCAAAAAAATTAGGTTAAATAAGGGGCTTGAGGCACAACCCTAGTGTGCAAGATTGAAAGGAAAACACCATTGAGTGACTTGTAACCCAATTAGCAGAATAAAAGGTGTTAGAAGATGTGTGGTTAATTCTACCCTTTGGGATTGAGAGTAATCTGTTCAAACTCTTATGCGTTGAGGTGATATCTGAATATAATATTTTATTCTTGATCTAAAATCTTAAATCTGACTAGAAAGTATTTTTTATGGTTCTGAACTAAACAATAATACTTAAAATATTTGAGTGTTAGGAATAAACTTGAAATGTTAATAGCTATCAATGTCTGATCTGAATTCTAAGTTGTTTTTATAAATATGCGAGGAATCGATATTTAGGAAACATCTTAATAATTTTATATGTGAGGAATCAATATAAATGATTTGTATACAAGCATCAATATCAATCTAAGGGCACAATATTATCAAGACTAATCAAAATACAAAAGAGTGAGAAAGATGAAACCCAATCCCTATTTTTCCAATTGAAGTAACAACTCTTTGTCTTATTTTCTTATTAATCATTGCCATCACAACAAATTCCAACAAACTTTTATTATTCTGTTTTATATTTAGTGAATATTTTACTTGATTATTTAGTTGTTCCTTGTGGGTTCGATATCTGTCCATATGGACACATTATTACTGCAGACAACGTGGTGCACTTGCCGTACAAAGTCATCAATACTCTCCTTAGTCTTCTCTCTTTAGGGTAAACACCTTTCTTGGTCTCTTATTCATCTATTCAAGTGACTAGACCTAACCTGATGGAGGATCATCCTTTCTAAAGCCACCATTCTTCTTAACTAAGGGCAGAGGTTCAAATTGGAAGAATTTAGAAATAATATATGCCTTAGTTTCTGTATAAAATAATATAATAGTATTTTTTGGTTTTGTATTTCTGAGTCAACTTAAGAATAGGAATATCTTTCTCTCCAAACAAGACTACCTTGGGGCGCTTCTTCTTGGCATGTTGACTCTTTAAGATCCTTAAAGAGTGAAGCTAGGTGCCTCCTTCCATGACTCTCCCATCACTCAAAGACACATGACAAGCTATGAATGAAGAGTTTCTTGTCAATAATATTGCCACATGGCAAGCTAGGAGTGGAGATGATGGCAGAAGGCCCAGCTCGGGACCAATCACTAGGGTTGTGACAAGGAAGATACAAGAAGATTAAGACTCTTCTACTAATGCCAGAGACACCCTTTTATACATGTTCAAAAATGACATAACCTAGTGTAAATTTTCTAGAGTAGAATTTAATTTTTTTGTTAAAATTAGAATGGGATTTTTACTTGTAAATTTTCTTAATTGAATTAAGGTTAAGGTTAGACATCTAAAAATCAACACGGGTTAAATTAGGGCTTCATTGAAACCCACTTTTAACCTAGGGCATTCATTTAGACCTTCACATGAAGCACGCTTAGGACATGCTTGCAATGTGACTCATTTTAGGCGCCTAATTCAAAATGTTTAATTTGAATTTTCCCTATCATTTTTGTGTAAGCTTGGTCGGACCTCTCCACTATAAAAGGAGGTGCTTGGTTAACATTTTAATAAGATCAATTTTATAAGTGTTATTGATGGAGGAGGGCCAAGCACACCTACCCAAGAAAGCCCAAGCCAAGGAGAGCGTCTAGACCAAGACCAAGGTGAGCGTCTAGGACGTGAAGGAGAGCGTCTAGGACGTGAAGGTGAACGTCTAGAACGTGAAGGAAGGAGACTATCCATGGAGCTAGACCGTCTAGGTCCCCTTACAAGATCAATGGCCAAACATGTTCAAAGACAAGCAAGTGAAGCCACGGATGGAAGAGAAAAGGCTTTGTATATGTTTGCATAAAGGCCCATTGGGGGTACTTAGTAGATAGGATAGTGTAGGAAGCATTTTTGATGGAAACCTTCTAGAATCTAGGGTTGTGTATGGCCGGTCATTGCACCT
>Ga0123342_1006687_pt1 | contig 15802 bp, 4 predicted proteins | sample Turbeawhitnodule_FD_89960 | JGI IMG/M metagenome (GOLD analysis project Ga0123342, IMG submission 89960) | Root nodule microbial communities of legume samples collected from Mexico - Turtle bean Mexico white nodule | ecosystem: Host-associated > Plants > Roots > Nodule | place: Mexico: Nepantla... | reverse complement strand
TTTCATCATAATTATCATATTATGATATTTCATACTTTATTATATATATTTTTTCTTCTTTATAAATAAATTTGTTGTACAATTCACTCTATATATAATATTTTTTTATTATAAAATGTCCTCAAAAATATTACATGGTTATGTATCATCTACATACAATCTAAATCTAAATCAAAATCAATGAATATAATTTTTTTTCAAAATGTATAAATAAATATAACAATAAATTTGTATATGCTTAGATAATATTATTTGTATGGTTTTTTTTTTCATGTTTCGATAATATTAAATAACTCGTATTTTTTTAAAATAATTATTTAATAGTATTGAAATAAATTATTCAATTGTACAGAAAATAATTTAAAATATTTCAACTAACTCAAATTTACACAAAAATACATCATATTATATTATTTAAATATTTATAAATACAAGGGTAAATTTGTAAACTTATATTTTACACTTTTTAAAAAAATTAAAAAATTCTCACAATAATTACATCACTCACAAACTCCTATAAACTTTCTTCCACGTCCACTCTAACATACCCCAATCCAAACAACCTCACTTTCTTTACACTTTCTTCTCACATCCTCACACATTCACTCCCTCAAATCCTCACACATCCACTTCTCAATCCAAACACACACTACAAGACAAATTTGGAACCTGTGACCATGTTATCTTCACATTGAGATCCTCTAACCTATAGTTCTATTGAAAGATAAAACTAATTTTTCTTATCTGAATAAAAAGACAAGTACTAAAAAATAACCTAACTGGCATTGTAGAATTCTAATAAATGATTTGAACATATAATTAGAACCATAAACTAAGAGAGACTATTCTTGAAGTCACATACATCACATGCAAAACACGTCTACCTAGTTAAACAAGACAACTCAAATATAATTCAAAGAAAATGAGAGTAGAAAGGAACTTACTCTAAACAAAAATTTGATCGACTTTAATTTATTTATTGTCAAGAGTTTAAAAATGGTCTTTGATAGCTGATGAAAGATATAGTAAAATTTTTAGAGAGAAAGCATAAGAGAAAAGAAAAATGATTTCTAGAAAGATGGTAATTATTTTGAAAATGAAACTTGAATAACTAATATTTTTCACTTTAATACTAATATCTTTATGTATGATTTAAATCATATCACTTATATTACATAGTTTAAAAATTAATATCAAATTCATTTACAAATTTTTTTTTATAGATTTAAATTTTAATCCAGTTATTTAGATTTTAATTTATAAAAATTTTAACTAGTTTTTTTTTATAAATTTTGAATTAAATTTATTTTAAATTTAAACTATTTGAATTTATAATGAATTGGATTAGTTCATTAATAAAACATATATAATTTTATGATTTTTTTTCCGCACTTATCTGAATCAACATTCTGAATATATATACAGTGGAGTGGTTGAGCATGTGGTACATTGTGACGACAATTTTGTCATGCAAGATAAAAAATGGAGAGGACCACATTCCAACCTTCTGCATTCTTTTAGCCTATAATTTTTCTTTGAAGAATCTCTTACTCTCTAATAATGATTGATATACTGATTTTTAAATCATTAAATTTTAAAAATATAATTCATAAATCATATATGTATCATTTTAATTTAGTATTATATTAAAAAGTAAAAGAAACCAAGAGTATGGAAAAACTCGTTTTCATCTAAACTCTTTGTAATAGAAATAAGTTGGTTATAAAATAAGTTGAATGCTTATTTTTATTTTTATTTTCTTCTGCAAGTAAGGTCTTTTTATGAATATAAAAATTTGTAGATTTTTTAACTATGGAATGTTGATTTTATTATGTTCTTTACTAACTTTCGTATTTAAAGAAACTATGTTTAGTATTATTATGATTAATAATGATTTTGTTGAAAAATTTCTAATAAATTTTCTTTCTTAGTTTCCTTAGTTTCATAAAATCCTCTTGTTCGTATAAAAATTGTTTTTTTTTTTCATTTAAGTCAAACTAGTTTGTTTAAGATTATTTTTCAACAAATTTGTATAAATAAAAACTAATGATCATAAACGATTATATAATGACTCATGGAAGTAATCTAATTTTCTAAATTGATCCAAACATACCCTAACTAATATTTTTTTTTAAATGTAAATTTAAAAGACTAGATGAAAGAGTTGGAAGTTTAATTGTATGAATATTTTTACTTTCAAGTACTAATACTTTAAAGTTTAGTTTAGAATATGACTAATCATGAAAACTAATCACATGACTCTAAAATCAACCAATATAAAATTCAAATAACCTCACAATTGATTGTGTTTTGTTAATTAGATAAGTCTGTAGAACTAGTTTATACATTCTCATAATGATCTAAAAAAATTCATGTTGGTAGCTTAACATTATATTTTTTTAAGCAATTTTGATATTTTTTTTAAGGTAGAGTTTATTAACGTGCTTTTGAAATTTCATAATAAAGTTGTATGACATTTTTTTAATACATTATTGATAAATTGTGAATATTAATTATAAATAAAATCTATATATCAATTTATAATTTATAATCCACGATATATCTATATTTATTCATCTATTTATATATAAATTTTGTAATAGAATATGTAATCAAATTTTTTTCAGATTCTTTTTCTTAGTCTAATATGCTAATTAAAAATTAATTAAATTACTTAATGTATTACATTTTCGATTTTTAACTCCATTTTATATCACTAATATCGAAATACATAAAAATATAACAAATTAAGTGTATTAAAATAAAATTATTAACTTGATTCTTTTATGAAATATCATTTATATATACACACAAAATAATAATAATAATTTTTATGAAAGGCAATATAAATAATAAGAGTGATTTATGGTACAAACTTTTTTTATATACAGAAAAAAACTATTTACTAAACAAAAGTTAAGTATATGTTCGTATTTATTATTCCATGGTTAAAATGATAAAAAATTGTTCAATATAAATAAAATTTGTGTAATAACTTTACAAACTGATGTTATGTTTTACCAATTATTTTAAAACAACTTAATAGATTATAAAAGTGAAAATAGAATTTACGCAAATATAATGTGATTTTTTATGTTTTCTATTTTGTTTCCAAAACCTGATTCACAATAAAGTAAATAATTACACTAATACAAAAAAAAAATCTAAAAAACATCTACCATTATTATAATTCAAAAACATTTTAAATCAATACTACTTTCAAGCAACTATAAAATCATCTCACTTTATTTTTATTTTGTTTGCATATTCACTGTGTTTCCCTCCATTTTTTGTTCATAAACCAAGCTATCCTAACTGGTATCTCATGATAAAAAAATTTAGAGTAACTTTTGGCCACAGTAGGGAAGAGAAAGAACATAAAGAAATGAAAGCAAAAGTAATATTTTTCACATAACCAAACTCAATTGCCTCATGGAAAAACCACTCTGCCACCATTGTTGCCTTTAGTCACCTCACTCATTGAAAGCAGATTCTCTCAGGGAAAGAGAGAACCCTCCAAGGCATCTTCTAGATATGGAAGGCCACATAATACAGAAGTGCTATTTATTTATTTATTTATATATTTTGCATGTTCTCTGCAAAATTGCCCTCCCTTGAAAAGTATAATGATAAACACCTTTCCATTAAGGAATTCTAGTAAGCACCTTTTGTCTGGAAGAAGCCACCTCCTAGGAGTGTGGAATTCAGATATTATTATTATTATTATTATTATTATTATTATTATGAACAAAGATATGCTATAAAGTTTTACACATTTGGCAGTTTTTTATTGTCTCAGAGTTGTGTTTTTTTTCTCAGCCAAAAAGAAAAATCTATAAAATTGTGTTTCTAAGTGGAGTTGGCACAAAAATACAGATTCCTTACACCTTCTTATATCTATGTAAACAAAAGCAGTGAAAATCTTTTGGGACCTCTAAAAAAAATCATGCTTCAATAACAATTCTGATTATGCATGGTTTAATTGCTTGTAGAAGTCATCTTCCATATCACAATATGAACCAATAATCTATATTCTTCTTTTTTTCTCTTAGCTAGCCAAATGAAATAGATCCTCCATGGCTTCATTGTTCAAGAATTTTAATGAACATTTTACCAAAAGAAAATGAAATAGCATGTTTTGTTCACTTTTAATTATTTTTTTTATCAAAAATTAATAATTTTTTATTAATAATTAAAAAATGAAATATTTTAAAAATATTTTAACTCTATTATAAAAATTATCTCAAGAACTTAACTCGCATGTTTATCAAACACAATCATATAAAGTGATATAGGTGAAAAAAAAGTACAGCAAAGCAAAGCAAATAATTACACAAAAGAACATTGAAATAGCTACACAGAAGAGAAGAAGAATATTGAAATATTGAAAGCAATAATCAGCAATTAATATAGCTGTAATTATAATTATAGTTTGATTAGATATCTTTTCACATATAAAAAGGGCACAATTTCTGTAGTGATTAGAACTTTTGAATGAAACCCATATGCTCCAAACACTATGCAAATAAAACTAAAGCTAGCTAATCAAACCCCCCAAAACGCCATGTGAGCATCCAAGGCAAATAGCATTGCAAAAGTAACAAAAAGAAAGCCAAAAAGTTTGTGTGAGGTTGAAAATGGTGGGAGAAGAGATCATGGGTTATTACATGGGTGTGCGTGTATCTAAAAAGTTGCATTTTTTTTTGTCACCAAAACAATCTTTTATCCACCTTTTCTACATCTTTGCATCCTTCAATTTTATTTTATTTTATTTTTCTAAATTTTGTGTCAATATTTGTTCTTAGTCTCTCTCTACCTCTCTTTTCTTTCTTTCTTTTCTCTTCCTAGTCAGCTTAGAAACAACGCATTCTTAGCAACCCACACATTTTGTTTTATCCTATAGCACACACATTTACACACAAAAAGCAAACATTGATATTAATATGAAACATCACATAGGGTAGGTCCTCCAATAACAAAAAAAAAACCTATGTGCAATTGGTTTCTTCCTCTAGTTATGTACAAGTCTCTTTCTAAGATACATACATATTGGGTGGAGCTTTGGCTCCACATAGAGCTAACCTCCAATTTAGGGTTTCCTTTATCTTTTTTCATCCAATCTTCTTCTCTTATCATCCATGCATGCCATCCTTTTTGTTATTTTCTTTTCTAATGTGGAAAACTAATCTTCCTAGCTAGGTCAACCCGCCATCCATTTCCATTGTCTCTTTCTTTCACATTCTTCATTTTTTTTTCTCCTTCTTCTCTATCAAGAAAGATTATAGAGGTGTTTAGAATAACTTCTTTATGAATATTTGTAGAAAAAAAAGAGTATACTTTTTGAAATTAAAATAAAATTTCAAAATATCTATACAAGATGATTTCGAAAATTAATTAATTTATACCAAAATAACTATTTTTTTTTATTTTTTTACATATTTTGATGAACAAATCTATCCAAACATATTTGTTGGAACAAGTATCATGGATGGTCATTGACCTCTGAATTAAGAAATATTGTATTGTAAACATTTTCTTAATAAAATGTGCATGTCGTGACAAATGCATTTCGAAAAAGTTGCCTTCCAAAAAAAATGATAAAAGACGCGAGGATATTATACTATAATAGTAGTTATAGTGAATTTGGTTTAAAAAGCACTTTAGAGAATCTGATTTTTTCATGTCACGTCATATTTTCAGATTTCATTTAGGGATTCTATTTGAGATTAAAAGGTCACATTTTTTTTTATTGAGTTTTAAGTTTTTTATACAAACTATTTACCTACTCTTTTTAATTGAGAAACAACAATTTTAATATACAATTTACAAATAAAGAAAATATATTTTACCGAAATGGTCTTGATAAGTTTATTGACTTTTATAACCATTATATTAAAATAATATCAACAATCACTTTTAATTGGTTGTCAATATAAAACAATTACACTAATTATGTTTAATCATCATATTTGTAAATTATATCATAAAAATAAGCTTGTTTATATTTTGATTAAAGTATTTTGAGATCTTAATTATTACCTTTTTTTTATACAATAACGAATTTGTACATCAATAAAAAAATATATATAAAATTTTATCTTTAATTACCTAACTACATGAAACATTTATAATGAAAAATTACAAGTGAGAAATAGAAATTTAATGATAAAATATTAAATCGTTTAATTTGAAACCGGTGTTAAATAAAGTGTGATGACAAAATCGTAATAATCAAAGTACGTATTATATTGGTTATGTGTTAAACTCGTGTAATTTATTAATTTAACTTTGGTGAGTTCTTATAGTTAATGTGTTAATGTAATATGTGAACAATTACTTTTCAAATTATTTTTATTTTTATTTTTTGTGGTAAATGTTATGTTGGTTTTTTTTATAACTGATGTAATAGGGTCCATTTTTTATTTTACCACTTTTCTTTACACGTTCATTTTTTTGTTCTCACTTGTGTGTTTCCTATTGTGAGTTTACATTTGTCCTATTTGCTAGCAGATGTAAAAGTTAATTATTGTTATGAGTTTTTATTTTTGTCTTCATTACTGGGCGATTATGCAGCGGACACATCAAGTCCTACCATGAAGAACTTGTGTTGACTACACTGCTGAAGTCATAACTCATGTAATATGTGATATATTTACATCAGTTGTTACCACAATCCCATGTAATATGTGACATATTACATTGATTGTTAATTACTAAGTCACAACCAATGTAATATGTGCCATATTTTTCTCTTATATTGGTCAATGTATAAATCCAATGTAGTATTTGCATATTTTATATCAAATTAGCAATCGATGTAAAATGTGTTTCACTTTCTACATTATTAGTATATATATTTGATGGAATTAGTGTAAAAACTCACTTATAATCGATGTAAAATTATTATTTTTACTAGTGATTATCTAAATAGTGACTATTAATTAGAAAATACTCTAAATAAAGATGGTCAATGAGAACATAAAATAAATAGTAATGAAAAAAATATGGTGATATTTATTATGATTTGAATAATTTTGTAATAAATGCTTATATATAAAACATGTTATATTCTCTTGGTTGGTGGAAAGTGTTTATGATGTATAAATCATGAAGTGGATCATGACATTATTTTAGGTCATGTGGTAACAATGTTGAGTTTTCTTTGATATTCTAACCATGCAGAGAGACACTGAAAGATAATGGAATCAAACCATGCAGAGACACTGAAAGATAATGGCAAGAGAAGAGATTGCACTATGCATTATTGACACTTTCTAATAGATTTTGTTTATTTTTTAAAAAAAGTAATTTAAGAAAGAAACGAAAGCAATACTTCCAAAGAAAAAAACACATCCCAAGAAACTATATATGCAATTCCACTTTGAGCCAAAGTTTGTGTGTGTTTGAGGCAATTATTGATCATAAATTATGTGCACTGGTTTCTGTTCTTTCGGTTATATGATACAAGATGACTTTGTTGCTTATATATAATCCAAACAAACCAAATTGACAACTCCATTGAGGGTGACCCATATGTCTTTTGGGGTGATATTTTAAGGGCATTGTCCAATTGGATTTTTCTGTGTATCTCACAAGCTTCAATCAATATCAATATTATTATTAGGGTATGGCACATGATGTGATTATATAACTAAGTTTTAGGTCAAATCTCATGCTCAAGAGAATTCACATAATAAATATCACATTTTCCATGAGTTTAGTTAAGATTGTGTACATAATATAAGAGGAAAATTTTATTATCATTACAACTTTATGGAAAGTTATAATTATTAATTGATCTTTTTGTGTAGTGATAGACCTAATTTTAAGTGTCGTGCAAATTGGAGATTTATCATCATAACCACCAAATTATGAGAGGAGGTGGGGTCGGTATTAGCATTTAACTAGGAATCAGTAAAAAAAAAATGCTTAATTTCTACTGAATAGATTGTTATTTTTATATTTTTAATTTTACCTTTTTTTCCTACTATTTTAGTTCCCATATTTTAGAAAATATGTTTTTAAAATTTAAGTTATTAACTTCATCCATCCTATGTATAATGTATCATACTATACATATAAGATTTGATCATTAAGAATTATGGTCTTAACTTCTTGAAACCTTTAAATGACTTAATTTTTGTTCACTTTTGTTTCTTTATTCAAATATCGACATGACTAGTGAGTCATTATATATAACAACTTATTTTATATTAGGTGTTTAATTTATTTTGTTTTTGTTTTAATTATCATCATTTGCATTTTATAAGGAGTCACTTTAGGTTTCGGATCCATTCTAGTAATGGCTTTTATTCAATATATTACTAAAATTAAGATGATTTTCTAAATCTCAAATATTAACCTCGGATATTTCATCTTCTGAAATTTGAAGATTGTTGACGTAATTTCTAATGCTCACTTCATCATGTTTTTATTTTGTATTAATTTTTCCATAAAAAAATTATTAAATAAAAACTAATTTTATAAATTAAAAAAATAATTGTAGTTAAAACAACATTAATAATTAATTAGATACCACTTGAAAACTTATTTATGAACAATAATAATTACTTTAAATATCAATAATTTTTTAATATATAAAATAATATTTATGTTATTCTTGGACCTGTTCGATATTAAGAAGACCTATGACTTAGATATTATTTCATGTAAAAACTTAAGACATGGATCGAACAATGTTCGATGACAAAGAGTATAAGGACATAAAGGTTGGATGACTGATATATTTTCAAAATAAAAAAATGTACGTCCCATATTTCACCCAAAAAATAAAATACAAAAACATATTTTTTTTTGTTTAAACACAATAATAACAAAAAAAAAAAACCGAATCAACAATAAATGGAGGAAAAACAGTTTTTATCCATAGTACTACTCAGTTAAATAAAAAAAACACTGAAAAAATAAACTCCAAAAATAACATTTAAATAAAAAATATCTAATTTAGTCAATAATAATTAATAATTTTTAATCTTTAAAATTAGTTTTTATTTAACCATTTTCTAATTGTTATCCAATTTATCATTTGAAGCTCAAGTAGCTCGACTAAGAGTTTTTACAACTACAAATTAAATTAATTAAGAGGATAGCAAGCATGGTTAAAAGAAATGTTAAAAACTTTCTTGTACACGCTATTTGTTATAACTTAGTTAGAATTTTATTACTAGTACAAAATAATTTTTTTAGTAGATTTTAGTTTTTTTACCCTATTTAATACTATTTTTTATAACTTGTTAGTGTTCGTTTGGCACAGGATCAGTCCAAATTTTCTTATGGATTTTTACTATTCTGGGTTTAAAATACATTGATTTTGATATATTAAAAAGTTTTTATTATATTTTAAAATATTAAAATTAGTGTATTTTGAAGTAGAAGGATAACAGAAAAAAAAAACTAGGAGAGAATCTAAATTTATGTCAGGACATGACAGACATGATTGAATAATTATTGAATAATTTTATCTGGTAGACTTTTTCTATTTTATTAATTAATATAAATTTTATTTGAAAAGGTTATCTGAATCAAAATGAACTCAACAAGAATATATATAATGATATTTTTTACCATTAATATTTAAAATCTAAAATAAATATTTACATGTAAATATTAATATAGTATGCATCAGAATTATCTAAAAAATCATTTTAAAATATAAAAAATACAAATATTTTTATTTTCTCATTCAATAATGTTTTTATCATTTAAAAATTATTTTCTTCCTCAGAATAAATCATAATCTTATAATTGAATTTCCTCTTTTAGTTTTGTTATATTATTCTTATTTTTTAATTTGGAGTAATTGTTATTTTCTTTGTGAAATTTGTAATTTTCAGGAAAAAAAAACCTACTTCTTTTTCTCTCTATATCTCTCTTTTCCTTGTTTCTTCATTTTTTTCCCCATAATTAATCTATTTTCAAATATAATCATGTCATGCTATAACTAAGGAGTCAGGATACATTTCTACTCGATCATATTTTCAAACAGAGTATGTTCATTTTTATTTTTTTTTACTCAGCAATAAATAACTATTGCAACACAACACCTTTCAAGCTCCAATTCTAACAACACCCGTAATCTTACGCAAAGGAACAAAAATTACAAGCTCCAAAAAACATATACGACCAATCCAACAAAACCACAACACTACAAGAAAATCATGAAATAGAAACCAATTTTAGAGACAAAAAATAATTAGTTGTTATAGTGACTAAATTAGATACCATTTTAGAATCTAAAAAAACTTTTGGTTTCTAAATTAGTTTCCATTATTGTTAAATAGTTTCTAAATTAGTATCTAATTAGCTACCCAGGTTTTAAATACCAATTATTTATATTCTAAATTTGGTAGCAAAAATCTTGGTAGCTAATTATATACCAATTTAGAAACCATTTAACAATAATAGAAACTAATTTAGAAACCAAAATATTTTTTAGTCTCTAAAATGGTCTCTAATTTAGTTACTATAACAACTAATTATTTTTGGTTTCTAAAATTAGTTTCTATTTCATGATTTTCTTGTAGTGCAAACACATCTAACACAAAACATATAAATTCCTTACACACAAATAAGGCCAAAGAAAAACCAAAACAATAGAATGTTAAGAACAAAACTTAATTCCTTCAATACCTCGGGATCCATCTCCAAAACCTACAATAAACAACAAACCCCTTGTTGGCCTAAGACCAACAAGAGTAAGTTCATTTTTACTCTAAAGATCCCTTATTATCTATTTTCTCTATGATTTAGTCATCAATCTTAGTGGACCCAATTGAGAAAAGTGTTTCTCTCGACTTGATTAAGTTCATACTAAATTTTGGTAATGTTTAAATAACTTGCTCTAGATTCCTAAATTTTGGAGTGGTTCCCCTGTTTGAGGTAGAATTTCCATCAAAATAAGGAATTTCAGGTAAGAGAAGCTAACTTTAATTTTTAATAGCACCCTAGGCTAGAAGATCTGAATTTGGAGGGGACGTGGTCCTAAGTTTCAATTTCTCTTCTAGGGATGTTATTTGATAAAATTGTTTGATTTTATGTTGTGGGAACATGTATAAATATTAGATTTTGATAGTTTGGAAGTTAAATATTGTTTTTGATGTTGGAAAGGTTCTTGAATGTTATGAATTTTTAAATGTTATGTAATTGAATAATATGTATTATATATGAATGATGAAAATTGTATGAAATTCATGTCATACATGTGGGATAATCTATGAGTTGTTGTTTGATGGTACATTAAGTATGAAAGCTTATGTTTAACAGAGATCCTCTAGCTTCACTAATGATCTAAGTCATATAGACTAAGATATCAGGTGGTGAGAAGCTAATGAGGGAGTTCATACACACTGGGTCCCGCTGTAGACACTCCATATTGGATGCTTGAACTTATCTTGATCTTGGATGAATGGCTTAGATGTTAGTCTCTAATAGGGGCATACTTAATGAGTCTTTTGGAAGACGATGGTTTCATGAGTAGTCAGTGGGATTAAAATGAAATCCAATGATTGTGATTGAGAAATTGATCCATGTGAGATCTATGTGATTGTTTTATTTTGGGATTTGAAGAAGATTGAATAATTGAGAAATAGATCCATGTAATTTGGTTTTCTCTTTTGATTTAATTGTGTATATTATAAAACTTTATTTATACTAGCTTACCTTTGCTTTTCTTGCTGTGTTGTGAACTGCGATGATTGTACTATATAAATATAGGTGCATGAGAGTCTAAAAGGTTTTATAGTTTTGTTTTAAGCTATGGATTTGTAAATATTTGTATTTCTATAAGTCCTAATCATGTATCAGAAATATTTTGAAAAACTATAAGCTTGTATAGAAATATGTAGAATTTGTATTGTAATAGTTAGATGTATATTTGGGATGTTACATATAACGATATCAAAGCAATTCATTTTAGGATGACCTGAGGGTAGTGGGTTTATTGTGTTTCTCTTGCATGTAGACCTTTTTTTAAGTCTAGCTTCAAGACTTAGTTAATAGTTTTTAATAGGATGTTTAACAAGGTTTTTATTTTAAAATCTTTTTTGTGGTTGAGTGAAAGTGATTGTTATGAATAAAGATGAAAGTATTAAGAATGGAAAGAATCTTGATGTAGTAGTGGTGAGGGTGCACACTCATGACTAAATCAAGATGATTTTCTATCTTAATTCTAAAAGTATAGTATACTTTTTTGTATATGTTTTGGGATGGTTATTTCTATGTTATGTGAACTTGATATTGAACACATGTCTATTTTAGGAAAATAAATTTAATCAATGTCAGTGTTTGGTTGTAAGTTTTAAAGTGATATTTTCAGCTAATAGTTTTACACCAACATTTGCTTTATTGTAGTATTTTTTTATATATATACATGATAGGTGGTTATTATTACCGATGAACTCAAATTTTAAGAGAGTTTGAGACATCTGTCTTTGGAGGACCTAGATATAATCTTTAGGGATGAATTGACTTTATGTTGATCACAATCTTTTTAATTGTGATGAATGGAAATGTGACATCTTCAAATTGGAACGATATGGAATGAGTAGTTGCACAACGAGTATGGAACAAGTCATGAATTAGAGTAACTTGTTTTATAATTTGGCTTCAAATAGAGATAAATAATAAAGGTTAGACAAGTAGTACTTTGACAAAGTGGAGTTTTATACACAAATTTTTTGAGCAAATATCAAGGTTGTCTTTAAAGATAAAAGTAAAATTTTCTTTGGTATGGTGCTTAAGCAGGGTTGACATTAATGACATATTATAAAATGGTTTCATCTGAGTAGTAAATTTGTAAAATTAAATTGGAGAAGTAGATTATTGGGTCGAGTATGCTACCATGAGGAATACCAATATTGTTGGTAAAGACGAAGGATGAGAAATCTAGATTATGTGTGGATTGTTAAAAGATAAACAAGATTGTGTTAGAATTATAGGCGTTAAACAAGAGGGGGTGAATTGTTTAAGAAAGATATTTGCAACTATTGAAGGTAGATTGAAAGACAATGAAGAATAAATTAATTAGAAATTAATTCAGCCAATTAGAAAACTGTTTTTAACTTATTGTAGAAAATCAACCAGTTGTTTTTGCGAAACAATCAGTTGTTTATATCAGCAGTGTTGAAAATCAAAGCAAAAGAAGATTTAAAGAGTGTAAGGATAGAGAGATTAACACAGAATGTTTATAATGGTTCACTCTTTACCAAGAGCTACATCCAACCCTCAGCAACCACTGAGAATTCACTAAGTAATCAAAACCTTGATTACATACAACACACCTAAGTGGTGATCTTGAACACTTAAAAAACGCACACCACCTTTGGCAAATACAACACAGTTTTCAGAACAACCTCTGAAACTACACAACACCAATTCACACAAAATTACAATGATCAAGAAAGAAATGAATGGAATACACCTGGATACAATCAAATATTAAAGCACAGTGAATACAGGACAATTTTATTGCACACTTGAGAATGATCCAAAGCTCTTTGAAATCTTGAAAAACTGATTTGAATAATTTCTCTTAGTTGATTAACAACCAGGAGGGTAAAACAACTTAGTTAAATTCTAAACAGTTGGTCAAAGCATTTAATTCCATAATCAGAATCACTTTTAATCATTTAAAATAGATTAAAGCCACTTAACAAAAATTTGTTAAGGTTTTTAGAAAATCCATCGGTTAAAAACACGAATCAATCGATTGAATTTGTTTGTCAGCAAAGTCAAACAAAGTCAAGCTTTTTCAAATCCTTTTCAAAAACATTAAGTGTAAAACAACCGGTTGAATCGAAATTTCAACAGGTTGATTTTTCACTTTCTTTAGAAAACATATCTTTTTCAAAAGGATTGAAATCAAACAACCTTGGATCATCACACAGAGTGAATTAACAAATTTAAATACTCTAGACACACACACACAACCAACAACAAGGGTCTTCATGCATTCCACTTGGATTTGGAGACATCAAAGCACCTTGTTCAACAATCTCCCCCTATTTAATGAAGACAGATCCCTGGTTTGCTTGTGTTGTCATTTTTGATTTTGATAGATCCTGGAAAATAGAAATTATGCACATACAAGGCATACATAGCAGAAGGATAACCCAAGTTTGGAAAGCACCCAATAAACAATTTTCTGCATAAGCTTTTTAGTAAGAAAACTAGAAAACACCGTATGAAAACCAATGTGAAAACAATGGTGAATTGAGGTGCATATCAGAGCAATAGCAGTAGCAAAATAAAAAAGAGTCATAGCAGCAAATACAACACCAAAAACCACATCATTCTCCCCCTTTCACAAATAGAATGAGAAATGGGATAAAAACATAATTAAGGAAGAATTTGAGAATCAAGAATACCCAACTCATTTCTCAAGAAGAAAAACCTGTCCTTAGGCAGTGGCTTAGTGAAGATATCTGCAAGTTAATAAATTGAAGTTCATAATCCCCATTACTCATATGATCCCTTATAAAATGGTGGCGGAACTTAATGTGCTTAGTCCTTGAATGCTGAATTTGATTTTTAGTGAGGTTGATAGCACTTATGTTATCACAAAACAAAGGCACCTTGTTGACCTTCAATCCAAAGTCTTCAAGTTGTTGCTTGATCCAAAGGATTTGAGCATAACAACAACCAACAACTATGTACTCAAATTCTACAGTTGAGAGGGCCACACAAACTTGCTTCTTGTTATGCCAAGATATGAGGCTTGAACCAAGAAGATGACAAGTGCCACTTGTGCGAATCCGCTTGGAACCTTAAACAAAAAGGTCTCATGTGAGGATTGCCTATAGCGGAGGGGAAAAGTTTGATTAACAATGGAGAATGGTCCGATTGGGTTAGAGGTAAATGCAACACAGCTTGCACCCTGCAAAATCAGAATAACCAACTAAATGTATAGGAGAGTGAGAGGGATACCATAAACCAATAGTGGTTGCGCCCTTAAGGTATTTCAGAATTCGTTTGGAAGCCTTGAAGTGAGATTCTTTTGGATTTGATTGAAATCTAACACATAGGCAAACAGAAAACATGATGTTTGGCCTGCTAGCAGTGAGATAGAGCAAAGAACCAATCAATCCTCTGAATTTGGTTTGATCTACTATTGTTCCAGCCAAGTCAGCATCCATATAATAGCTTGTGAACATTGGTGTGGATGCCTCTTTGCAGTTTTCCATCTCAAACTTCTTGAGAATCTCCTTGTAGTACTTGGTTTGGCTTAGGAAGATGCCATCCTTTAATTGCTTGACCTGCAACACTAAGAAGAAGGATAACTCTCCCATCATAGACATTTCAAACTCTCCCTGAATAGCTGCCACAAATTCCTCGCATAGACAATCATTAGTAGCACCAAATATGATATCATCAACATAAATTTTGTTAGAATATATGGCCTTAAACGAGAGGTAGGGTGAATTGTTTAAGATGGGTTTTTGAAACTTTTTAAGGTTTAACAAAATTCTTTGTATGAATCCAGAACATAAATCAGGTTAGCCAAGAACAAGATCAGTAAAACAACAAAGCAGTGGAAAAACAATCGGTTGTTTATACCAGTAAAAACTAAAAACAGAATGTAAATGAGTTTAAAAGTAAGAGAAAGATACACCAACAGTTTATACTGGTTCACTCTTAAACCAAGAGCTACATCCAATCCCCAGAAAACCACTGGGTAATCCACTAAGTAATCAAACCAGATTACAACACACAATCCACCAAAGCAGTGACCTTGAACCCTTCAAGAAACACACTCACTTTGGCAATTCACACACCAAGAGTATTG
>Ga0123342_1006686_pt1 | contig 15802 bp, 12 predicted proteins | sample Turbeawhitnodule_FD_89960 | JGI IMG/M metagenome (GOLD analysis project Ga0123342, IMG submission 89960) | Root nodule microbial communities of legume samples collected from Mexico - Turtle bean Mexico white nodule | ecosystem: Host-associated > Plants > Roots > Nodule | place: Mexico: Nepantla... | reverse complement strand
GCAGGTTGCGTTTGAAGTTCCCGGTGAAGGTTCTAAGAGCATTCTTGCGGATAGCACAGTTGCATAGGCGGGGTAAGGAAGCGACAAAGCAATTCCTCCACGCTAGAGTTGGCGACAAGATCAAGATTATATTACATTATTAAAAATATCTCTGTCATTATTTTTAAGATTTTTTGTATAGTCTTTCTTAGTATTATAATTGGAGAACATCTGTCTTGGTAATATTAGGTTTAAATTTTAAAATTTCAAATATATATATATATATATATATATATATATATATTTAGAGTCGTAATTTCATGTGATATAAATATGTTATAAAATGTATTATTGAAAATATAATGTACTTTTGAAAATAAGTTGATTAACTTATATATCTATACTATATATAAAAATGATTATATTCACTGCTCTTAATTCTTTTTATTTTATTTTATTTTATTATTGTAGATATTGTGTCATTTTTTATTTTTTTAAATATTTAGTATACGTGTTAGTCATTTTTTATTTTCTATTTAAAAAAACTAATATACTACATAAAAAATAGTTATTAATTTTATATTTTAAATGTGAAGTACGAAACAGTTTATAAAATTTATTAAATATGAAACAAAACAATTTATTAACTATGTAGTACGGACGTATAATCTCTAAAATGTAGGATACGGGACACAGATCTATATATTATATAATTTTGAATTATATAAATTGAAAAAATAAATATTTATGTGCAAAAGTATGTTCCAAATTTTTTTAGAAGCAGGAAGATATTTTTCATGACTGGTTCAAAAGAATTTATTCTTATTTTTATAATCATAATACAAATTTATATAATAAAATTGAGTTTTTAGAAAGTTATTGTATTTATACCTTTTAAAATTGTGTTAGAACCGTGCTAAAATTTAAAAAAATCCAACAAATATTTTTTTTGAATTGAACACTTCACCGATAAGTATCCTACGAGTATCAACACGGATATGTATGTCCGACACGGATACGTCATTTAAGAATAAGTGTCTCAGCCTCATAGTTTATTAAACATGGAACAATTGATTAGAAGAGAAAATGTTCACCATGTGAAACAATTTTTTTTTTTCATATCTTCATTTATCTTAAAAATTATAACTTTTATCTTTTCTTATTATTTAATTTAATTGACATCTTTTATTTAATTTTTAATATTAAACATAATTATATACAAATAATAAAAAATACAGATACATAAACACTATTTTAATTTAATTGACATCTTATATTTAATTTTTAATATTAGATATAGTTATATATAAATAATAAAAATAAATAACGGATGCACAAGCTCTATAATAATAATAATAAGCTTAAAACTAGATGTTTTAAAAAATTAATATAATTTTTTTTATTTTACTTTATTCTTCTCTTTTTAAATTATTTTAAATATTTTTTCAATCAAATCCTTAGTATTTTCTTATATTAATAATTACAATTCTATTTCGTTTTAAAAATAAATTTGATATAATTAAATAATATTAAGTAGTGTAAATCAGGTTTTCATTATTATTTGAGACATATAAAAAGAAAAACAGATAATGAAGTTATCCAACACTAAAAAAGTTGAAGAATAGGAATTGTTTTGAGTGAGAGAGGTTGAGAAATGAAGGCCCAAGTAGGAGGAGGAGTGGTTAACGTTGGGCCAGATGGTATCAGAAATCAGAAAAAAGAACGGCGTTGAGTTTAGTTGTGAGAGGAAGTTCAGGTGAGAAGCGTCAACACTGAATTCTGAAGATGAAGAGCATAAACGACGACGGTTCCACTCAAGATCTCGACCCTCAGAGCGACCACAGCTCCGATTACTTAGCTCACCCTAACTCTAACCCACACCCTCACCCTCACACGCGCCGTCCGCGGGGTTTCGCAGCGGCGGCGGCGGCCACCACCAATTCCGTCGCCAAGGGAAAGAAGGAGAGAGAGAAGGAGAAGGAGCGCACCAAGCTCCGCGAGCGACACCGCCGAGCCATCACAAGCCGCATGCTCGCAGGCCTCCGCCAGTACGGCAATTTCCCCCTGCCGGCGCGTGCCGACATGAACGACGTACTAGCCGCGCTAGCTCGTGAGGCTGGTTGGGTTGTTGACGCCGATGGCACCACCTACCGCCAGTGTCCCCCTCCCTCTCACATGGTTCCTTTCAATTATCCGAAAATTTCTCGTTTGAGCTCTAATTAACTCATGATTGTGGCTGCTTATTGTTGAATACTCCAATTAGTTGATGGTTTGAAGTTGAGATGTGACCTGCTGTGACAATGTGATTGATAGTTAGTTGCTTGTAAGTGAGATTGATTGAAAGAAAAATTGAGAGAATAAGTAATACACGCTGACAGCGTAAAATTTATACTGTCATCTAATTACAAACTTCCATATCCGTTAGATTGTTGTGTTTATAGTAACTACTCTAAAAATCTTCCAAAGTATGATTTATATTTGGTTGACAGAGTAAAAGCATTTACACTGAGAGTGCATGGATATTAAAGCTGAGATGTAAAATAAGAAAATGAAATGAAATGTTGGGGTGAGAAATGATTTGTTGTGCTAATTTTAAGTTTTTTCCCCTTTGTGTAATGTAATGTGTTATGATGCAGGGGTCGTTTGCGGCTAAATCAGTTGAAAGTCAACTCTCTGGTGGTTCTTTGAGGAATTGTTCTGTTAAGGAAACGATTGAGAATCAGACATCTGTGCTTAGGATTGATGAATGCTTGTCGCCTGCATCCATTGATTCTGTTGTAATTGCAGAAAGGGACTCAAGGAATGAGAAATATACAAATGCAAGCCCCATCAATACTGTTGACTGCTTGGAGGCTGATCAGGTGATTTTGGTGGCTAATTTTAGTGGATTTATATCATATTTGACGTTGATTTTGATATGCACTAGCTATGGTTTTAACTGCCCTTGCTGTTTTCCTTGTTTGCAGTTATCTGAAATCTGAACAATTAACTAAATATAATGGGTATAATTTATAATGTGATTGTACATTTACACTATTGAGTTTTCATGATATACCATTGATTGATGATTGTAAATTTGACATTCTTCTACCTAACTTTTCTGATGGGCCAGATTTGCACTCCACTTGCATAATGTTTATTTCATATGTTTTTGTTTTAACCCGACTAATGGGTTTAAATTTATTTTAAGATGGTTGTGGAGCAGTATTTGAAACCATAAGCTTGCTATTATTCTTGATAAAGTATTCTATCATTAGTTTGTTCTATTTTTTTTATCAAAAATTCACCGATTCGCAACACTTCTGTTCCTTTTGGAACAAGTCACCAAATAATATTAAGTTACAGTTTGCCTTTTGCAGAAATGAAAGAAGTCATGGAGTGTGTTAACAGATAAACTTAATATTTAGAATTTGCTCCTCTTGATATGGAAGTATTTTTAATGGTGTGTGAAGCTCACAACCATGGGGACAACCTGAGTATCAGGATATGTAAAATTCACAATAAATCTTTATAAGCAAAAAATTGACAATGGCAATATTGATATAGAATAATATAGAAATAAATATTACACCTGAATTTGCTGAACTGATACTAATTTTGCAAATATCACTTCCTCAATGGCTTTGTTTTGGTTCCTGGTATGCCATATAGTTTTTAGATTGAAACTAAATTAGTCTCTGTATTATGTACTTTTAACTTATGCATAACCAATATATTGAGCCTTATATATGAGCAGATGTGATCCAGGACCAGCTGATAGTGTAATTTATTGATGCAGCTTATGCAAGATATTCATTCTGGGGTGCATGAAAATGATTTTACTGGCACACCATATGTTCCTGTTTATGTAAAGCTTCCAGTAAGTGTCCTCCATTTGCTGTTTGCTGAGTACCTAGCTTTGATCATGTTTAATTTATCCGTTCTAGAAAAATTTTTATAAATTTACAGCTTTCATTTATTTGTCTATTTAGTACTTTGTTTTCCTTGTATTTGATTTTAAGGTTTAAAAAATTAGTCTTTTATTGCAGGCTGGTATTATTAACAAATTTTGCCAGTTGATTGATCCTGAAGGCATTAGGGAGGAGCTAATGCACATGAAGTCTTTAAATGTAGATGGTGTTGTTGTGGATTGTTGGTGGGGCATTGTTGAAGGCTGGAGCTCACAGAAATATGTGTGGTCTGGCTATAGGGAGCTTTTTAACATAGTTAGAAAGTTCAAACTGAAGTTACAGGTATTATTTTACTTGCTCACATAATCTTATACATGCATAAAGCCATGTTCTTTGAAAAGAAGAATTATCAACCACAAGTATGTTTGTGCTATGTGTACTATGTGGTGTATGTCTGGAAGCTATAGGTCTAAATAATTTATTTTCTTTCACAGCACTTTCTCGTTTGGACTTTTGGTCATGGTTATTAGTATCGTACAATTCATGATACTACTAGTGCAATATAAGTGTGTGTTGTACCAATTTTTGTGTCTGAATTGCATATGAATTGTGCAAATTGTAAACGAATTGTGTCTTGCATGCAAATCATGCAATTCTTCCACAGCAGGTCACAATATCTTGCTGTCCAAAGGCCATCATATACCACCTGGCCGTTGGGACTGGAGCAGTGAATTTTGTGGCCGAAATTGCAAAAAAAAATGGCCATTGAATTAGGCCAATTGCACTGTACTGCATATGTACGACCTCTGTTCCACTTAAGCTGCACTTCTTGCTGGTGGGTCAAGAAGGGAGATGACCCTCAACCTTATAGTTAAATGACAGGGTACCGTGTTTTCTTTTCTTTTTTTATTGCGGAACTTTTATATTTTAGTCCAAGACAAACATCACCAAGATACAATTTTTTACTTTAGGGCATAAGTTATCCACTGGGTCCATGTATTCTTATAGGACTTTCTAATCTCTTTTAATCACAATATAGAGAATAAAAAACATTAGATCTAGATTCCTTATAATCAAGTTTTATTTTCGTATTTAAACAAAGATATTTTCTACTCATGACATTTTGTAAACTGAAATAAACTTATTTTTGAAACTTATATGTTTATTTGGTAGCTATTTAATTTGACAATGCTAATATATGTGAGTATTTTTTTTTATGTTATATTGCTCTTAGAAATATCTTTATTTTCGATTTTGAATCTTGCTTATCATGACTATAAAAATGAGCCTTTGCATCCATAATTTGTATCCCAACTCAACCACCGTGCTTTTGATAGATGTCCTGCCTATTAAACACTTTAATTTAAACTAGTAAAAACACGAATGACATAATATGGAACAGAGAATTTTAGGATGAACGGATCTTGTCAACTCTCTATGACATCTTTTTTTATATCGAAATTTAGACACAATAGCTAGTGGATGATGTCATTGATATTATTCCTTAAAGAACTGTTTCTTCAGTATAATTCGTAAAACCATGCTCTTGCTGGCATAATATTTGAAACACCATTTAAAATATGTCATAGAGGTTTCTCTGATTGGATGTGTATTTTTGTCATGGGAATTGGGAACCATCTTTGAAGTTGTTGGAGACCTTTCTTGATTCTTCTTTAAAATTCTGAAGGTTGTTATGGCATTTCATGAATGTGGTGGGAATGATTCTAGTGATGCATTGATTTCCCTCCCACAATGGGTTTTGGATATTGGAAAAGACAACCAGGATATATTCTTCACAGATCGTGAAGGACGGAGGAATACTGAATGCCTTTCTTGGGGGATTGACAAAGAACGAGTTCTCAAAGGCAGAACTGGAATTGAGGTGTGAAAATTTCTATCACTACTGCTAGATTCAAAGATTTGATATTTACCTTATTGTTAAATGTCTGTTAGTCACATTGACATACTAATTTCCGGAGTAGTTGTACATTTTGACCTTATTAAAAAATAAGAGAGCAGTGTTTTTTAGTATGTGCACAATTCTATGTGGTCATTTAGATTATATTCTTTGAAGTATTCTTCAATTGATTTCTACTAGTGTTTTCATTTCTTGTGTTTGTTACTGATTATCCTTTTCTGAAAACATGCAGGTCTATTTTGATATGATGAGAAGCTTTCGGACAGAGTTTGATGACCTGTTTGCAGAAGGTCTGATTTATGCTGTTGAAGTTGGACTTGGAGCATCCGGAGAGCTGAAATATCCTTCTTTCTCAGAAAGAATGGGATGGAGGTATCCTGGTATCGGTGAGTTTCAGGTACCTCATATTGTGGCCTAATTGCAAAATTGTTGCGTTATTCTGTGCCAGAAATAGTGTGCGTGCTATCATTTTATAAAGTTGTCCCTGTTTCTGTTTCATCTTCTATGGGCAGTGCTATGATAAGTATCTGCAACATAGTCTGCGGAAAGCAGCCAAATTACGTGGTCACTCTTTCTGGGCTAGAGGACCTGATAATGCTGGACATTACAATTCTATGCCGCATGAAACTGGATTCTTTTGTGAGCGAGGTGATTATGACAATTACTATGGACGATTCTTCTTACATTGGTACTCCCAGACATTAATAGACCATGCGGATAATGTTTTGTCTCTTGCAACCCTTGCTTTCGAGGAGACAAAAATAATTGTTAAGGTAGTGTTCCTGGTATATCAGTTTTTTTCTCCGGTAGTTTTGTCTAGGTCGAATGACTAAATTTGGATGATGTTTGTTACTGGCAGCATTATCAGGGTCTGCATTATTTAGTTTCAGTTTGGTATCCCTTTTTAAATTGGGGTTGCATTTCCTACACGTTTTACATTTAAGAGAACAACTTTTCATGGAATAAATGTTAATGGTATATAACTCCTTTACCTGTAAAATATAGAATGTGAGTGCATAAATAAAAAATTAGGTTAAGAAATGGATAAGTGAAAACCAAAGGGGAACGGAGTTAAAACCTTGTGAGGGAAACTGGTAAATAAGATAATATCAATATCTGAGAGGAAACTCAATTTTAGAATTAACATTTGACACAGATTTCAAAACCTAACAATGGCTATGGAATTATCTCCAAGTCTCAAATGTGATATCATCTTTTGGGAATCGTTCTGCAGCAGACCCAAATGGATCATGATGATATTTGAGAGCAGCATGGTATTAGACTAAAGGATAAAAGTGAGAGCGTGGAAAAAAGAGAGTGATAAGCGTAGTCTCACATGGGGGTTGAATTTAATTAATATCTAAAAGAGGAGAAAAATCACTTTATAAAATTTACTTTCTTCTTTACTTTCGTGCAGAACATTTATTTTTTCTTGAAAAACATCCTTAAAGTTTTTCCCACACTTAACCCCAAAAAACCAAACATAGCCTGAGAGTGAAACTTTTATGATAGCATTTATTAATTACAACAGTGTTATTCAGTCAGTGCAAGTTTTAGTTATATTCTGCAGTGTGGTAATTTATTTTGAATTAAACTAAATTCTGTAATTCCTTTTAATGTTTCAACATGTCTGGCCTCTAACTAGAATCGTTACCAGTGTTAGTTTGTTTCTGATGCATATTTTATTCAATGAAAATAACTCTGTTAAAATCTTTTTGTGTTTGTGGGCAAGTAAGAGATCAGAAATGAAGATTCAATTGTCCAATATATAAGGAAAAACCAAGTTATAATTTTTCTCTTCAGTTTTTTTCTTAAGATGTTTATTGTCACAGGTATTTAACCTTAGGAAGCATAGTCATTACATCTCCTTTAAAAATCATAACCTTCCATTGAAAGTACAAGTATATAAACTGAAATTACATTTTCTTCAAAGTGACAATGATATCATGTAGGTTCCTGCTGTATACTGGTGGTACAAGACTCCTAGTCATGCAGCAGAGTTGACAGCGGGATATCACAACCCAACAAATCAGGATGGGTACTATCCTGTGTTTGAGGTTCTAAGAAAACATGCTGTCACCATGAAATTTGTCTGCTTAGGCTTTCATCTTTCCAGCCAGGAAGCTAACGAATCATTGATTGATCCAGAGGGTCTGAGTTGGCAGGTAATGTTTTTCCTCTGTTCTTAACCTTTGCAAGAATAATTCTTCTGATGACAAATTTTGTAGTTACCTGCGTGAAGGCAGGAGTGTTGCTTGTTTAGGTAGTTTGCAGAACTTATATTGGTAAAGATGGACGATTGGTCCCAAGGATGTTTTTATCTATTTGTTATGACTGATCATTGTTTATTTTATGTTTACACAGGTGTTAAACTCAGCTTGGGATCGTGGGCTGATGGCTGGTGGAGAGAATGCTCTCCTTTGCTATGATAGAGAAGGGTACAAGAGATTGGTTGACACGGCAAAGCCGAGAAATGATCCTGATCATCGACATTTTTCATTCTTTGTTTATCAGCAACCATCTTTGCTGCAGGCTAATGTTTGCTTGTCCGAATTGGATTTCTTCGTCAAATGCATGCATGGTAAGGACCCTTAGAATTTACTCTGTTCTATGTGAGAAGTATTGTGAGGATATAAAATTCTCTCTCACTATCAGGGTATCGTGTACAGTCTGATAGAATTTTTTAAGTTCACTTAAATAGGTTTTTCGTCCATCCAAATTTTTATATGTAATCCTTGTAGAATAGGGACTCTTGGTCTTTTTGCGAGTTGAAAATCATTTTTTTTAAGCACCAATATCAAAACTCGTCTATTTCTATGGAGTTAAAAATATATTTAAACCTTTCAAATTTGATATAAATTATGTCAAAAGTATTGATTAAGTTTCTTTAACTATTTAACGAAACTAAACGTTTTTTCAAGCTGCCTCCGTAATGTAATTTCAAAATCTGTTATCAAGTTCTATTATTTATCTTTTCAGCAAATATTTTCCATCTAATGTTTATTATTCCTGCAGGAGAAATGACGGATCCGTAATGACTGCAAATTATAAGTTTTAACTGTAGGCGATTTCATGGGGGTAAATTATCTTATGGCAGTGCAATGCCATTTGTAACAATGTCATCTATATATAATAATATATATAATAATATATATAATAATATTCATAGAATCATAGCCTTTAAGAGGTGGCCAAGTCCTCAAGCAGCGGCGTACCATGCTAATGCCAGAGTTTAAGGCATTCCAACTTCTAATCTTTCTAACCGGTAAAATAGGGAATTATAAAATGTGATTAAGGATGGCAATATTTTGTTAAGAAATTTGTTAGTGATAATAAAAAGCATTTTGGTGTATTTAATATTATCTGTAGTTTGTCTAAAACTTTTTATTATTATTTCAAATGTATTTGGGTGGGTTCAGAATCTATTCAGCTACCCAGCTGAATGCAACTATTTTTCAGATATATAGCAATGGGTGAGTGCAAAGCTTGAATTATAAGCAGTTAAGTTCTCAGATAACAATGCTTAACAGAAGGCCCCAGGTAAAAGATTCCGCATAAAACTAGCACATGTGCTGTTGCTTTTGGTGCTGTATGGATTCACTGAAACTTCCATTTACATAAATATATACTTTAAAATAATGAGCCATCTGAACGTTAAATATCAAGTGCTAGCAATATAATGTAGTCAAAGACAAAATTTAATCTAAACAAATAGGCTATCAATCCGATCCTTTAAAGAAATGTTATACAATTGAAGCAACGTGATTCGCCACTCGTCTATGGAATATCTGGAGCATTATAAAACAAATGTATGACACGTTCAACAAAAAAGATAATATATGAAATCACAAATGATTTTTATCTGCGCAATATAACTAGTTCAAGTCTCGTTGTCTCCCCCTTATAACTGCCCATCTTGTTATTCATTCATTACCCCCTTTGTTTACTTAGAGAGGTTTATATCCTCTGCCCTCAACTGCAGAGTTAGTAGTTATAAGCATTATATATTTCATCAAGAATTCCACATAATCAGATGAGAAAAAATCCAATGACGATCTGGTAGAAAAGAAATGTTGGGGTCTTGGAAGCTGAAACCAGTGTGGCAAGAGTTCTGTCACGTTAAGGTTTTGCGCATCATCAGTAAGAGGCTTGGGCTGCTAGTGAAGATGAATATAACTGAATGAAGCTATGGTTGTGGAGTGCTGGTGACCTATAAAGGATAAAACCACCCTAAAGCCCACAAGATTTTATTTAAATATTTCTAATCCAAGAGACATCTTCCATGTGTGTGAGTATTATAATATCAAAAAACACCAAACAGATGCAGAACACACCTCAGGTTTTACTGGTTCCAACTCTCAAAACTTGTTGCATTATACATTATACGTTGTAAATCTTCTCACTGCCGCCTCAGTGAAACCTTATCTCTGAGAATCGCAATACTGAGAAAATTCACATTTGCACAAACCTGCTCTAACCTGGTACACACAAATACTTGTTTTTAACATGAAAACATATAGACAGGAAAGAAAAACCTTGCAACAACAATTAGTTATCAATTATTATAATAGAAAAGGATGCAGGCAGGCAAAGATATATTTCTTTAGATTTCTGCACAGTCAAATGCATAGTAGTTAGTAAAAGTCTCGGTTTATTGCATTTCAGGAATATATATCTTTGAATTTAATTGCATTCTTTATGTAAGGGTGGTGCAACTGAAATAGTTTTTGGCATATGCTTCAGATTGGATGGGCCTGAAGAGGTTTCAAAGAAGAAAAATCAAATGGTTCAGGGATTTTATACATGGTCTTAGAATTTTAAAAAGAACATTTATAATAGTTAGTTTATATTTTTAATTTTCTAAAATAAGATGATGACACTTGAAGGGTCATCATTTAGCTGTTGGTATGTTTGTAGTTTATATAAATGTACTCTTCTTACCTATGAAAGAATGAGAAATATCAATGTTATCTTTTAGCCTCTCTTTAGTTGTAGATTTAAGTATTTTAGAGTAGAGTTTTGGCTCCATATCAGCTTCTCTTTTCTCACTCAGTAATAACACAACTATAACTAAGGGATTTAGATTTCAATTCTTATCATCCCCATTCTTCTAAAAATATGTTGAAATTCATTATATGTTAAGCGGGCCTGTTAATTAAGTAAGCTTCAAGAAGAAATGGTTTTAGTTTAGGATAGTTATTTCAAGACAGACTAAACTGTAGGCATAGAAATTGTTCTCAAAGTGTTTTGATTTCTCAAAACTGCTAATAATTATTGGATTAAAGGAATATTGCACTGGAAAATTATAGCCAATGTCAAATGATCATATTAACCAAAAAAAAAAAAAATAACAAAATAAAAAAACTGAAATGTGCATATCAAAAGCCCAAACATGAAAAAGGACTTCATAAGAGGTATGAGAGCTACTGAAATAATTGCATTACCAATATTTTTGTTCTCTTTTGTTGAAGTACTAGATACTGAATCACAAACAGTAATAAGGTGTTTACAGGAATACCCGAATGAAAAGACCATGACATCTACTCACCTTACGAAGTGTAAAAGATACCCTTCTTGAAGCCCTTCTAATGACACTGCCATTAACTTTATCTATCTGTGAGGAGACAAAATATATTTAGTTAGAAAGATATATTATCAAGGCACACCTAAATGCACTTCCAAGTAAAGAATCAATCTTCAAGTTTTCTGCCATCAACAGAATATAAAATACTTACGAGAAATGTCATGAATTAGGACAATAAAGTTGCCCTACTACGAAACACATGAAAAGAGCAGCAAACTTATGGGACTAATACTATAGCAGGCATCTTAATTGCGTCAAAGGTTATAACTTCATCACAATACAACGTTTTGGATTTTTAATATGCTCTTTTATAAATCCAGCACGCTTATCTGAAGTGCTCAATGTGAAAAGCATTATAAGGAAATACAGATTGTCTTGTAACGAAAGAAACATTATGAACTTAATATCTTAAATACAGAAATTCTCAAACAAGGATCTTTTACTAATTTATATTAAAAATTTAGGAAAACTTTTGGCTTGCTCATGAGCCAAAAAGGGGTTGTTTTGCTTTTGCACTCTCATGCCTTTTAAGATAAGTTTTTCATGATTTTTCCATTTAAATGACCACAAATAAACTACTTTCAGACAATGATAGCAAAACAGGATTCTGAAATGTAACAATTTTTTTCCACATGTAAATGGGCGCAAAGCATAATCATTTCCGAATCATCACACCTTGTGGTGTGGAATGTAATGATGCCATGCATAACGTGCTTCTCCAGACAGGAGTAGTAAAGACCGAGGAGGAAGATAGATAGTTCTCCTTATAAAATTTGATTGATCTTCTGTATTTTCTATTTTTGCAACAGAACTTGAGGCAACTTTAGGAAGCCAATCACCATTTTCATATCGTCTGAACTCCATTATACAGGGCCCTGATAATGAAAGGCTGAAAATTAAATCTTCAAATGCAGAATGAGTGTCTATATGGGGGGACAGACCCACTCCAGGTGGGTACTCATTTACCTGGTGGTGACATGACATGACAACAATTAACTTAGAACATCATAAACAGTATTCATAATATACAATAACTCATTTCCCTCATAAATAAACTAATAATTGAATCAATTTATGACTGGATTAAACAAATATGGAGTACTAGTAAGTCTGAATACCGTAAGTTGGTCCAAAACTATATTTTTAATATTCTTGAAACTTGGACATGATGAAATTCTTTCAAGTATTGGAGAAACAAACGACGGAAGTTCACCTAAGCAGTGCCTTGTATTAACGTTCCTAGTCTGCAAAGCCAAATAAAGTGGAAACAGAGTCTAGATTAATCAATCTTCTCACAATACTCAGCAGCCTATTTGTTATATATAATATAGCACATTTCCAATAGTTTGGAATAAGATCTTCAATCACAAAGTAATTATTTAGTTGTCTGGAAAAAAGGTTGGATCCCCACTAACTTAGGAACAACAGAAACAGATAAAGAGAAATCCAAATAATCCTTGAAACTCACATCATAACGAAACTCATAACCATAGTGTTGAACCCTTCTTTTTGCAAGACTGTTCCAAGGCCTGCAGTCAACAGCCTGAAGCAGTTCCTGGGAAGATGGAAGAGACCAAAAATTTGTACAGGAAGAACCAACATAAGTAAAAGATGATTTGAAAAACAATGCAAAAAAAATTCAAACATGGTAAGCTAAACAGTTAGCATTGATACGGAATGAAAAAGATTCATAACCTCTTCTTCTTTAGCACTGATGAAGTCATGAATTAGGTAAAGTCCTGAAATGCTCACTTCTGATGCAGTGATAGATACAGGAACCAAGTCACTAGCTTGATCCTGAACAGACATGAAAACTAATAAGGACTAGCATAAGGGATAATTCCACAAACCACCATTGCTTGTTAGAAATGCATACCTCCTCCTTCCTTACCTTGTTAATTTAAAATAATTTTAAGAAACTTATGTGCGTGCACATAAAAGTTACTTTAATTTTCTAAATATCAAATGCCAATGTATGAGAATAAGAATTTAATTCGCATACACAGGGCGTTCATAGAATTACATTATCATCCAATCATAGATTGCAATATAACAAAAAATTATTGACTTTTGTGAATTACTTTAAAGGACATATCTAAGATGATTTTTTACTGATTGACCATCTAAAAACCTTCACACTAGAAGTTTATCAAAATTAAGCTTTAACAATAATACATAAAATAAGGAGTGGCATGCTTTGTGAACCAATAAAAATCATTATTAGTACGACTCTTCAAGTAGTTACTACAGAAGTTAATGAACTTACTGTACACAACAATTTTGCGATTGAAGGGAATTGCATGTAATATATATCCTTAAACTATGAGAGAACTTTTACAAATCTGTCTATGCATAATCTAATTTTAACTTATGAAGAAATCAATTTCACTCTTTTTCTTCTTATTTTTGTCCCTAAAAGTCCTTATGGAAAATCTTGTCCAAACATACTCTAACATTCCAATCAAACAGAATGCAAATGTAATAATGCAAATAAAGCTGTAATAATTAGCCAAATCTAAATATAAACATGAACCAATGTAGTGAAAATGAGTGGTGGTAGCAGTAGTACCTGTGTTGTTGGCTGAAGCACAGAATAACGGATATGCATGGATCGACCTCCAAGTTCAGGACATGGGCGTCCATGTAATGCCTTTAAGGCAGCTTGTGCTGAGCCCTCTTCAGCATAAGCCACTATGACACGTGTCCCACTCTCATCTGCTGCATAAACTCCCTTAAGCTCTCCGAATTTGCAGAACACGGATGCAATGTCATCATCAGAAATCCCCACTGCAGGCCCACAATTAGCCACGTAAAGGTTCGAACTCAACTCACCATCGTTCTTAGTACGCCCAAACCTTGGCAAACCCATATCAATACCCACAAAGAAGCTGCATAAAGAAATGAGACAAACTTCATTAGAGTTATCGAAGGTCTTGTTTTGGTTCGACCCAGTTGAGGATCAGGGAAAACTAGAATGGAATAATATGAATACGCAGTCCCACTGTTGAAGGTAGGAATCAAGTTTCAATTTTACCGATCTCCAAGCGTTATTGTTGTTTGTGCTACACAATCAAGCACATACAACCTACACCAAATCAAAGGATTTGAATCTGTTTTGGGTCAAATTAATTTGTCAGTTGGGGATGCTATTCACACCCCTTTAGGTCATTTTTTTTCCTTCCAAACTTTTAGACAAAAACTAGTTTGAAAGAAACCGTGATATGATTTTTTTATATATATATTTCTGAAATTGGTCACCGTTACGTGGAAAATTGCATTACGAAAATTGGGGTAAAGTTGAGAAAAAAAAATTGGAATATAAAAATAGTGGAAGTATAAAGAGATAAAAAAAGAAGATTCCTTATTATATATTTTATAAATAAATAAATATTAATATACACTGATCAAATTTAGAGTTTTATTTCAAGAATTTTCATGGTCAACAATAATTTCATTAAATAAGTTAGATAGTGTTAAGGTAAAACTTATAATCTATAGACTACCATGATAATGCTGGTAAGTTTTGCATTTTTTTTCTAATTAATTATTTTTCAAGAAAATAATCATTTGTTTTCTATTAATGTACATGATATTTTTCCTTAAAAATTAATTTAAATTATAAATTTAATGAGGTAATATCAACAATTTCATTTTTTTTGGTAAAATTATCTTTTTTGACAATCATGATTAGATAAATAAATAAAAGTATAACTTTCAACATAGACTCCAACTTTAGTTTGGTTTATCATGCAAAGAGTTATTCTTTCCATTAAATTCAAATATTAATAGTAGTTTTATCTTTATTAAATACTAATTTAATATATGTGTGTTTAAATGGTTTATGCAAACAAGAGTTCATTTTGATATAGAATTAAATTATTTGCTTTATCATATAAAATAGAATGAGATAAAGGCAAGTTCTAAGAATTCTTATGTTGATGATAGATAACCTTTTAGAAGGGTGATCAAAATCAGAGGAAACCACCAGCATAAAAAGTACTCTTTTTTATATTTTTAATGTGGGTTTTTTATTTTATCAAATTTACGAAAAATTATTTAAAATGAAGAAAATAGAGGAGAGGATGTGGGGTTTTTGATTGAAAACCATTAGACATAAAAAAAAAAATTATGGTATTTCTTTCTACATCCCATTATCCTATCAATTAGGTAAAATTGTCAAAATATTCCGTTTAATCCACTATCATTTTGGAAAGCTTTTTTTGAGAACATATTCTAAAAATATTATTTCCCTATCTAGCACCCTTTTGTTTTTATTTCCCTATCTAACACCCTTTTGTTTTTATTTCTCTATCTAGCACTCTTTTATTTTTTATTTTCCTATCTAGCACCATTTTAAAAATAAATAAATAAATAATAAATTATTATTTTTTTATAATTTTAATTTTGAATGCATTAAAAAATAAATATTTT
>Ga0123342_1006685_pt1 | contig 15807 bp, 10 predicted proteins | sample Turbeawhitnodule_FD_89960 | JGI IMG/M metagenome (GOLD analysis project Ga0123342, IMG submission 89960) | Root nodule microbial communities of legume samples collected from Mexico - Turtle bean Mexico white nodule | ecosystem: Host-associated > Plants > Roots > Nodule | place: Mexico: Nepantla... | reverse complement strand
TCCCACATTTCTTTTGATGATTTGCATTGAGAGACCCTGAAAAACTCATCAGAATTTAAAGCAGAGGTTATTATATTTTTGGCAATGCAATCAAATTTGGCCTTTTTGCTTTCTGAATCAGTCCATTGAGACCATGGCTTTTCAATGACAGATCCATCTTTTTCAAGAACCAAGCTCTTGATGCCAATTGTTAGAATGGGTGGCTTTAAACTAGAAGGGGGATGAATTGTTTAAAGAGGGTTTTCGCAAACTTTTAAGTCAAGAATGAAATTCTCTCAAGAAACAGTTGATAAGGAATTCAGTTTGCCAAAACAGCAAGCAAAAACAGCAGTACCAGGAAAACAATCGGTTGTTTATACCAACAAGCAAATATCAAAACTGAATTTAAAGAGATTAAGGATAGAGAGATTGCACACAGAAGTTTATACTGGTTCACTCTAAACCCAAAGCTACATCCAGTCTTGTTAGAAACCACTGAGGAAATCGACTAAGCAACCACACCTTGATCACTTACACCACAACCAAGAAAGTGACCTTGATCCCCTCAAGACACACACTTCTCTTGGCCAACACACCAACACTAAGATTGCTGATCTTGATCCCCTTAAGAACGCACAACAAATCTCAGCAAACACACAAACGAAACTTGTTCAACAGAGTACAAGGATTACACTTGTTACAGAAGATAATCTGAAATCAATACAAGCATAATCCTATTCCACACACTTTGATCAATCACAAACTCTAAGCAATCTCAGTTCTTTGAAAAACTCAAAACTCTATTCAAAAATCTTGTTTCTCAAAACTGTTTTTCTGAATTTATTCAAAGATGTTGTTTGTTATCAAATCTTAACAAACTCTTAAATTGCATTTAAAGATTGGTCAAAGCATTTAAAGATTGGAGCGTAAGCAGTTAAATCATTTAAAGCTCAGTCAAAGATAAAACTTTTTTTTTGTTATGGTACCAAAACAAACAATCGGTTGTTTCCTCGAATCAATCGGTTGTTTTGGTTTTAACAGCTCAACCATTTAAAAAACAGTTTTCAAACTTTTCTAAAAACATCTAAGTATAAACAATCGGTTGTTTCGACAAAACAATCGATTGTTTTTAACTTAGTTTGAAAAACATTTTTCTTTCAAAAAGATTGAGAATGCCTATGCTTTAGATTCAATCAAGAGGTGGATTACATACACAATCTACCCCAGATCCTAACTAAAACAGCACAACAACAACAAGCACAGCTAAGGCTTCAACATCCTTTAAAGGGTTTGGATTCTTCAAAGCTTGAACCCCACTTGGTTCAACACTATACAAATATATGCAATCTATGTTCTTCTACAAAGATTTTAAGGTCACAAAAAGATTTTGACAATGTTTTGGCACTTAACAATTTATCATTTCCTTGTCTTCTTCTTCAAAGGATAAATTTATATAGAGCTTGCAAGAATGAGTCATTGCAAATCCCTTTCTAACCGTTGAGAACTTTTGAACTCAAATATCTTCATCTTCTTCTGCTTGACGAGTGTGGACATAGATGTGCATTAAATTCGCTCCATGCAACATTAAATGTCAACATCCTCATCAAGCAGCATCCTGATAGTTGATAATACTTATTAATAGTAGTCAGATAAATTTTTTTTTACTCAAAATGAAGTAAAAGCTAAGACCATACAAGAAAAAAAAATAGTTGGACCAAAGTTGAGATCAACTTGTATCTGAATGGTTGTTGAGACAAGAACTTTAACTATTATCATAACAAATTTTGATGTAGACTTGTGCCTTTGCGTGAATCATTTGGGTAGATAGAAGATGAAAACATTCCATACAACACAGTAATAAGCTTAAAGAAGTTCTTGTTAGGTAAGCTTAGGTTTTGTGTGCAATTATCGTCTGATAAATATTTCACTTATTAGAAAAGGTGAAAACTACAAGGTGTTGTATTGTTTGTCAGAAGAAACACTTATATCTTACACGATTTCATAATTCAAATGTTATACTTAATGATTAAAAAAAATTAGAGAAAAAAAATTATTTTTGCAAAAGTAAATAAATAGTTCTCATAGTGTTTTGCAGGAGTGTTTTTGTGAGACTTGAGAGTTCTCATAGTGGGTCTTATCTTGAGTGTGTGAGCACTTCAAGTGGTGGCTCTTTCACCATTAATTTTGGAGTACCTCCTTCTCCAAGTGGTGTGACATCCATTTTTCTTCGATAAGCTTTCTTCTTTCTTTCTTTTTTTCATTCCTTCCTCTTTTTATCTTTCTTTTTGCGTCATCCATTCCATTCCTTTTTATGATATCATGCTTGTCTTTTAATTTTGGTTATCACTTGTCTTTCTTCATCCTATGTTCTTTCCATTTCCACAATTTACATTCATCATCATAATCACCATATTATGTTTTTCTTTTTGTCGTCTAGAGGTGAACCTTCACACTTACTTAACCACTTGATTAAGTTCATGTCCAGTGAGGATCTTTTTTGGATTTCTCACCATATTCTGCTTAAAATAAAAAAAAAAATCATACACAAATTGCAACCCATAAAAATGTGCAATTCTAAAATCAACTCACATCATGTGGTAATCAAAGCATGATTTTTAAATTGTGTTTATCTTTTATGAGTTGATTTATGCCTTTAAATTCTAGCACATTTTAGTTCTTGCTTTTATCTTCAAATAATTTCAATTCCGCTTTTAAATTCTTGTCATTTACAATTCTGCATTTTTATTCATTAAGCACTTTAAATTATGCTTTTGAAATTTTGTGTCATTTTTTTTTCTTCCTTTCATCTTTTGTTTGATTCTTTTGTTCTTAGTGTTCTGTAAGTCTTAAATCAATTATACTTATTTTTGTTTTAATTGTGAAGAGCTAAAACAAATGATAAATTATTTGAGTAGTGGTTGATTTAATTCCAAACATAGAATGCGAGTGTTCATATGAATTAAATCCCAACCCAATATCCTTTTCGAAAATTGAAAGGTGAATTGAAATATGCATGAAAAAAAAAAGATATGGAAATTTTGAATTCATAAAACAAAGAGAAAAACAAATTGAGAGCATTCACAATTCAACTTTCACATTGCAAATTACTAAAGAGGATTCTAAGTATATGGCAAATTGCTTTCATACTTGTGGAATTTAATCATTCTTGCTTTCAAAATTTCTAAGGACATTAAATATTCATAATTAAATTTTAAGTAAGTGTCTTTAAGTCTTTCTAAGTGCTTTTTTTTGTTTGTCTTCTCTCAGTTTTGTCATTATCTTACTTCCAGTTTGGTTTAGCTTTCTTTCTTTCAACTTTTCTTGCTTGTCTTTCAAATTTTCTTCAAGTTTTGTTGAGTGTCTTTGGTGAGCAATGAAAGGAGCTTTGACCTCTTTCATTTGAAGTGTTGCTACCAAGTGTAGACCTTTTTAAAGTGCAAATCTTTTGTGAGTGAATTAAAAATTTTCCTTCCTTTACTAAATAGTTGAGTGATACAAGTGAGTGAGCGGATTAAATTGTTATTTTCACTAATTATTTGTTTTATTTTGTGCACAATCATGGCTCATTTATCTTCAAGGGAGTCTTTAAAGCCACAATCTCCTAAAAAAGCACATCTTATGAGGGAGCTTGCGGATACCAAAAGAAGTTGGGCACACAAAGAAGAGGGAATGAGGCAATTAGTGGAAAGGATGCAAAGATTAGAAGAGACTCGAGAGAGACAAGCTAGAGAAAGGAGATGAGAGCCTAAAAGAGCTACTAGACATTACATGCACTATGGATGTCAAGAAGAAGAAGAAGATTGGAGAGTGCAAAATTTTTTAAGAGAGGTGTCATCTACACCAACATCAACAAAAGAATTCCATTCCTTTTTTAAAATTACCTAGTTTTAATGGAGATAGTGACCCAAACGTTTATCTAGGATGGGAAGCTAAAGTAGAACAAATGTTTAATGTGTATGAGGTCGAAGAGGATCAAAAGGTTAAGTTAGCTTCCCTAAAATTTGAGGATTATGCCATGCAATGATGGCATCAAACTGTAATGGATATTGGGATAAACAATAGACCAAACGCGATCTCTTGGGACAATTTAAAGTTATGCATGTGCGTGGTTCGTTCCTCCTCATTATAGGAAGGAATTCTTGTTGATGCTCCAACGGCTTCATCAAGGACCTAGGATGGTAAATGAATATTTTAAGGACTTAGAAACCACTTTGACTAAAATTAATATGCATGATAGTGAAGAATCAAAGATAGTTAGGTTTGTGAGTGGTTTAAGGACATAAATTCAAGATATTGTAGAGTTGTATGAGTACTCTTCTTTGGAGAAATTGGTTTACCTACCCATCAAGGTGGAATCACAACTTTTGAAGAAAAAAAATTTCAAACATACTCATAATGATGACTTCTAGATGAAGGGTAAAAATAAATTTTCATTTCTACTCCTCTAAAGAATCCACCCCACAAACTTCTAAAGACATCCCTTCTCCTTCTAAGACTAAATCTCCAGCTAAAACCTCAAGCACAAAATGTTTTAAATGTTTAGGTTTTTGGCACATAGTTGTCAATTGTCCAACCAAAAGAACAATGATGGTAAAGGGGGAAGTTGTAGTGAGTGAACATAGTCCCAATCCTCAAGATCTAGCTTCCCTACTATTGAACTTAAAACTTTGATGTCTCCAAATCCATGAAGATTGCTTGAAGGCTGGGTTGCTGCTTGTGGGCATGGGTTCTGGGTAGATTAGAATTTGTCAGTCCACTCTAAGCTTAATTCAAAACTGAATCAATCAAGTTCTTTCAAAAGAAAAATGTTTTTCAAAGTAGTGAAAAACAACATGTTGATTTATCGTTTCGATCGGTTGTTTTCCACTTAGTGGTTTTGAAAAGGATTTGAAAAGGATGAAATTGGCTAACCTTACAGTCAAGGCCAATTCAATCGATTGAATTGAGTTTTCAATCGGTTGAATCGAGTTTTCAATCGATTGTCTTTTAAAAATCTTAACAAAATTTGTTAAGTTTAGTAAATTTGTTTTCCATGATTCTAAACTGTTTTGGTTATTGATTAAAAGTCTTAAACGACTATTTTTTAGACTATATAACTGGTGTTTACATCTCTGAATAGAGAGAGATCAGATTACCAAAAAGATTAATAAGATTTTCAAGATTGCAAGATTGCTTAAAGCTTTGCTTTGGTTAAGAGTGGAATAGGAACTGTTGTAATCCTTCTGTATCAGGTGTGATCTTTCCTGTTCTTACTTGTATTTGTTTTCATATTTGTAAAACTTGTAAGGTGTTGGTGTATACAGTTAGAGGGTGTTCTAACTTGTAGTGAATTGTGTTTCAAAGAGGGTGAGTGTTCTTGAGAGATTCAAAATCACCTCTTTGGTGTTTGTGTTTGTAATCTAGGATTGATTACATAGTGAATTTTTAGTGGTTAGCTGAGGACTGGATGTACCTCTGGTTAAGAGTGAGCTAGTATAAATTCTTGTGTGAATTTCTCTATCCCTCACTCTTTAAAACTGTTTGAACTGTGTTTTTATAAACTGCTGATAAAAGCAATCAATTGATTCGCATAAACAATCGATTGATTTTCTGGAATCAATTAAAAACAGTTTTGTTTCTTGACTGATCTGATTGCTTCTTTTGTGCTTCTTCACATTATTGTCCAGTATTTTCGAAAAAATTTCATTAAACAATTCATCCCCCGTCTTGTTTAAAGCCTTTAATTCTAACACCTACATCTTCAAGAAGCCAAAGTGAGGAAGAATATGATTTACCTTGTGAAGGTGATTTGTTAGTAGTAAGGCGCATGCTTGGAGAAACTCAAAAACCTTTTTTGATGAAAGCCAAAGGGAAAATATTTTTCATACAAGATGCCTTATTAATGACAAATTATGTTCATTAATTGTAGATGGGGGTAGTTGCAAAAATGTGGTAAGTACAAGAGTGGTGGATAAACTTGGATTAACCACCATCTCTCATACAAAGCCCTAGAAATTACAATGGTTTAGTGAAGAAGGAGAAATCATTGCTCTTTCACCACTCATCTTGGAGTACCTCCTTCTCCAAGTGGTGTGACATCCCTTCTTCTTCGATAAGCTTTCTTCATCCATTCCTCTTTTTATCTTTCTTTTTGCACCATCCATTCCATTCCTCTTTATGATATCATGTTTGTCTTTTAATTTTGGTTATCACTTGTCTTTCTTCATCTTATGTTCTTTCCATTTCCGTAATTTACATTCATCATCATAATCAACATATTGTGTTTTTCTCTTTGCCCTCTAGAAGTGAACTTTCACAATTACTTAACCACTTGGTTAAGTTCGTGTCCAGTGGGAATCTTCTTTGGGTTTCTCACCATATTCTAATTAAAATAAAAAACCATAAACAAAGTACAACCCATAAAAATGTGCAATCCTAAAATCAACTCACATCAACCACCTTTGCCACCCACTTTGAAGGTATACAAAAGAAGCTTCATATCAAATCTCTTTCTTTTTTATAACCATGTATGTGTTATCGAAGTATCATGTGCATATTTCTATCTGAATAGTTTGAGGCCTATCTCTTCACATTAGATGTTTGATATCGAAAACGAAATATATAAAACTTGTATGTCGAAGGAAAAATTTTACATTTGTTTGGCATCTGCATGAAAAAAGTTTAAATTAAATTTAATATTTGTTACTAGATGTTTGATTTCATTTTTTGGAACTCTATCGCAAACATTTTTCAGAGGCAATTCTATTTAAAACAACGTCAAACTTTAAATACAAATATCTCAATAAAAATCATATTTCATTAATCATGTTGTAAGATGTAGGACCTGTAAATAGCTCCCCCCGCCCCACCTTCATTTTCTTTCTTATTTTCTCACCTCCTCTCTCTATATATCTATCCTTTTACCTTCTTTCTACATTTCCTCTCTCATGTATTCTAATACACTTGGACTTTACAAAGTTATAGTACAGAATTATACAAACACCCAATCCTATTCCACACACAAATGATGATCCAAAGCTCTTGATCTTTTGAAAAACATTTTTAATAATCTTTCTTTCTTAGAGTCTTGTAAAGAATATCAAATAGCCTTTATATAAACTCAAGCAAGTGGTCAAACCTGTTAGATCATTTATTAAAAGCAGTTGGAATTGTTTAAAAACAGTTTCAAACTCTTAACAAAATTATGTTATAAAAACAACAAATTGTTTTCCAAAACAACAAATTGAAACAAATTTTATGTTAAGGTTTTCATAAAAACAACAGGTTGTTTTATCGAAATAACCAATTTTTTCAGTTTGACAGAAAAGACAAGACAAAGCAAAGCTTTTCCAAATCATTTTGAAAACCACTAAGTGTCAAACAACTAGTTGTTTCTACAATTTAATAGGTTGAAATTTCACAACTTTTTAGAAAACACTTATTTTCAAAGAGATAAAGAGCCAAATGAGCTTGGATCAAAACAAGGATTTTGAATTAGCAAGTCAAAAACTTCTAGACAACACACACACACATAGTAGCAGAGTCTTCAAGCTTTCCACACAAATTTGTAGGCATCAAAGCATCTTGTTCAACAGAATGATGTTTGAACGAATTTCAGTATGGATTGATATTTTTGAATTATTTAGAATTCTTATGGTTGGATTGTCCTTGAAAAGATCTTTCAAATGTAATTTGAGTATGTTCTTGAGGTTAACTTGTTGATATTTTCGCTCAAGCAAAATATGACTGAAAATTTACCTTCTCTCGCATACATTTTCGCTCAAGAAAGTAAATTTTCGCTCATGCGAAATTTCACCACAACTTAGCCTCATCTCGACCTCATTTTTGTTCAAGCGAGAAAATTTTCACTCATGCGAGCTCATTATTGCCTAAGCTAAAAATTCTTGCTCAAGCTAAAAGTCCATTTTCGCTGAAGCTAGAAATTCTCGCTTGAGCTAGCCTAAAACAACTTCTTTAATATTGTTTCTCTTTTCTTTTCTTCATGTCTTTTCAATGATTTGAATTATGCATGATTTTTTTTATGCAAAGTATACATTGTTTGTAAATTCAATTCATTTGTGAAAGTTTAAATGTTGTGTGATTGAATAATGTGTAATATATATGAGTGATATTGTATGATCAATTGAATTATGCAATTTCTAAATTATATGAATTAGTGTGAATGGAAGGTGTATGAAATTGATATGATTGTGTAATTAATTTGAGAAATCTTAAATAATATATGGGTGATTGATATGCATTGTATGTGAATGATATGTATTGTATGAGGACGGTGAAATTGTATGGAATTAAGATCATACATTTGGAATAATGTATGAGTTGTTGATTGGTTTGGTATTAAGTATAGACACCTATATTTTAGTAGAGATAATCTAGCATTACTGATGACCTAAGTCATGTAGACTAGATATCAGTAGGTGAGAAGCTGATGAGGGAGTTCATACACACCGTGAGAAACTAAAAGAACTTTTGGTTTCAAAATTAGTTTCTATTATTGTTAAATGGTTTCAAAATTAGTAACTAATTAGTTAGCAAGGTTTTTTTTACCAAATTTAGAATCTAAATAATTGGTTGTTAAAACCTTGGTAGCTAATTAGATACCAATTTATAAACTAATTTAGAAACCAAAAATTATTTCAGTCTCTAAAATGGTCTATAATAGTCACTATAACAACTAATTATTTTTTGTCTCTAAAATTGATTTTTATTTCATGATTTTCTTGTAGTGTTTGTTATAATTTTTTCTTCATGAAAAATTATCATAAATATGATATTTAATATTTTTATAATTAAATCATAATATAAACACTTTTCATATTATTAAACAATCTTATTATTATTAGTCTGTAAAAATCAAACTTATATTATTTAAAAAAAAATATTAGCATTAATAATATATACATAGATATCCATATAATGTTTTAAATAATCATGTTTGTAACAAAATTAAAAAAAATTATACTGAATTGTTCATTTCAAAGGTGTAAATTATATATGTAGTTAAAATTTCACTGTTCTTAATATTATAACAAATGTTGCAAGAAAATAATTAATGCAGTTATAATTACTCAGAGGCACAAAAAAGTTGATAATATGTAAAGAATTATGATCATGTTTAAAAATCTTAGTTAAGTTTTTTAAAAATTTATTACATGTGTGTGATTTCTATTGTTTCCATTATTATTTTTATAACTTCATGTTTAATATTTAACCTATAAAATAGATATCAAATTTGTCTTTAATAAGAAAATGAAATTTAGTTACTGTGGATCACTTTTTACCATATCATAAAATCAAATATGTTGATGTATAATGTTTCTTACGATAATGATTAAACAAAAATATTTTTAATATAATACAATACATATATATATATATATATATAATTTTTTAAGTCATTAGTTTGACATAATTAATTTTTAAATTAAACCGAATTTACGTACATTGATTATTGCTTTTTGTAAAATTTAATTTTATATATTTTTTCATTTATTAGACAGATAGAAATCATAAAATATTGTTTAAGTCATTCTCTCATCTAATAAATATATAAAACTACTTTTAATAATTATTAAAATGGGTCTAAGACACACTGGAAAAACACGTTAGTAATTACTAGTTATTAGATACTAGTTATTAATCACTAGTCATTAGTTACTGATTGGTAATTGCTAGTTATTATTTATTATTTATTAATTACTAGTTATTAATTATTAATTGATTGTTATGAATTACTAATTAGTAGTTATTAATTACTAAGTATTAAATATTAAATACTAGTTATTAAATATTAAATACTAGTTATTAAATATTAAATACTAGTTATTAAATATGAAATACTAGTTATTAAATATTAAATACTAGTTATTAAATATTAAATACTAGTTATTAAATATTAAATACTATTAAAACTTAAATAATAAAAATTAAACAATAAAAATTAAATATTAATCATTAAATATTAATATTAAATATTAAATATGAGACATTAAATAGAAATAATAACGGAAGCAGAGGTAATGTTTATCCGCAACTCATTCCGTCTAACATAATTCGCTTCATTACTCATCCCACTATGCTGTCAAAAAATATTTGTAATTTTTTTTATACTCACGAGTATTTGTGGATACATGTGTCTTTTATGTTTTCCATTTAAAAAAAATTATTTATATTTATATTTATATTTGTTGATGTACATCTTACAATTATAACAAATTACTACACAAACATATAAGGATAAGTTATTAAATAAATTTTTAATATAAAAAACATTTTAATTAACAATCTATAGTTAGACCTTCGGATTGAGTTTTAATATACAAAAAAAATTAGTGTTCTTGTTAGGGAGATGAGACTTAGAGAACTATTGAATGACTTTGTCTCCTTCCTTCCTTTGGGCAGATTACTAGAGTTTCGTTGTAGTTCTTCACGTCTCGATGCTACTCCTTCAGGTCTTGATCGCCCTATCTCAGGTGAATGTCGAATGAGGTACCTGCAAAAGGCACTATGACGCTCAAGTCAGTAAAATGGGTATTCGGCATTCGGAGGTGTACAGTGATAATGATGTACCTTGTTCTGGAATGTGTGCTATTTATATTATTTTAATAGACTTACCTTATTGAGCGGGATTAGTAGAGTGGATCACACTTAGGAACGTGTTACCTAGTTCTTAATGACAGTTTAGCTTTATTGACCTTGATTTAAACGTTAATGGTGTCAATGTGTCGGTCGGTTTGTACGTCCGTGCAAGACTCGATCAGCTTGGTCAAAAAGACCGAGCTATGATATTTGACCGGTCGGTTTATACCAGTACAATTAGAAAAAATATATTCAACAAACTAATTTCCAAGACCCAATTTTACATGAATATAACCTAGTATAATAGCTATATTGAACAATTAGAGCAAAGACTAAAAGATCTAAAGCATTTTATTGCTTGAGTAATAACTAACATCTCTTTAAATTTGTATGATATTATATTAACTAAGATATTGGTTATTCTTCCTTCTTTCAAAGGTCTAGTGTGACATTGAGAAGTGTGTATACATTGATTAACCTTAGTCACATTGTAAAGCCTGAAAAAAAATAGTAAATTGGTTGGTTAGAGTTGATCCCCTAATAGTAAAAAAATAATAAGAATATCAAAAATCTTTAAAACATTAAGTGATTTAGAATTAAGAAACAAGAATAAACAGATAGTAATTAAAGCTCCTCAACAAAAAGCTTCAACCTCTAGATCATAACATAATAAAGAAAAAGAATTATAAATAACAGAAATAGAAAACTCGTTACATAATTGGACAATATTCATAGTTAAAATGCGAGGTATATAAAGAACATAAATTTTGAAGTTCACATGAAGAAGAAATACACAGAATATAATAATTCAATAACTAAATATAATAAAATTATAAATATTTTAGAACAAACTCTTTTGGATCATCTTTAATATTAAAGATGGATATAATTTTATTCATCTAGGATTAATGTAAGTCGTTGCTAAGCCAACTTATAGACTAGAAATAAACAGTCCAATACTAATGATGTTACGAGATATTAGATTTAAGAATTTTAATGATTCAATTATAGCAATATTAGAAAGTAGCATAGTTGCTTCTTTAATAGTTGTTTTGCAAACTTTTCTATGAACATAATAAATTATAAGTGATGCCATAAAATTACGTGTCCAAATATCAAATCAAATTGTAGATGAGTTATAATATAAGCACCAATACAGATAATTTGTAGAATTTATTATAAAATTACAAAAATTGACTCTGCAATTATAAAGCTTTAAGAGTCAAAAGATGAAACAATATAGCAGAAAATTTTAGGAAATGATTTGTACAAACAACTAGAAAATCAAATCATAAGAAATAATAAGTAAAATTCCTGAAGAATGGATACTATAAAATGAACCTTCTAACTAATACTATTTAAAGTAATATTCAATAAAGATCAAGATGCTGAAAAATTAAAAAATCATCAAAAACTTTGATACTTCTTACATTCGGTTTTTCAGCATAACGACTACAAGATTAGAGAAGAACTTATTAAATTCAAAATTTCGTAAGCGAAGATAAAAATAACCTAACAAGGTCCAATATAAATTCTAGTAAGACCCAAAATAAAATCCAAGATCAATTATAAATTATATGACAACAATAAGGTTTGAACTTAGTAAATAAATTTTTTATAGAGAGAGATTATATAATTAAATAATTAAACATATTCTGACTTTATCATTCAAAATTCCTACACGTGCAACTCACATGTCCAACAAACTGAGAAGCCGTGAATTCTGGAAGAAAAAATACTACAAGAAACCAATTTAAAAAAAGTGTGAAAGAAGGAAGGGAGAACTAGAAGATTGGTTGGAATTATTTTGGTAAAATTCTTGAACACAGAAATATCATAGAAGATCCAAAAGTTTATAATATTCAAATAATTAAGAAAAGATAGTATGATAAATAAAAGAGAAATTGGCACCTTTTGCTATAACAATCAGAAATATGATTGTACATCACAATAGTTGAGAGTCAATGAACAATTCTCTTCCATTAGATTTTAAATATAGTAATGTTCTATTTGTTTTAAAAATTTATTATTTTCTATTTTTTCTATATTTTTGTCATCCATTTTGGTGGGACTAAATTCTCTTAACTTACACTAGACCCAAGATTTTGTACTTTTTCTTTACTTGAAAGAAAATATTTTGAAAGGTTGCTTCAAAGACAAACAATTTAGGTAAGAGAAGCTAACATAATCTTTTAATAGTATCATAGGCTAGAAGATCTAGATATAGAGGTGACGTGGTCACAAGTAGGGGTGGCAATGCAGGGTGGGTCATGCGGACTGGTCCGCTACCAAAACTGCGGGACGGGCTCACTAATATAGTCTGTTGACTCGCTATGGTCTGTCACGCATAACCCACAACCTGCGCAGGCCATTAGCAAGGCGAGGCGAGTTGGACTACTAGCCTGCGTAAATAAAAAAATCATACCCCATTACCATTAACGTACTAAAAAATGAATGTTTTATTTTAATCATCTAAAGAAGTTAGTATCAAGAGTGATAATTGATTTAGTTTTAAGTAAAGTCTTATATTTAAAAAAATTTAATAAAAAAATAATATAAAGAAGAGATTTCAATAAAATAGTTAAAAAATTAGTCATTTTCATTAAAATATTTTGTAGCAAAATTTTGATAAGATACTCTTATACATTTATATACATATATAGGAAAAAATAGATGCAAAGCAAAATTTTATTATTTTTAATCAAACCTTCTAACAATCCCCATACTTGAATTTATATTTTTATCTTAATTAAATGAATTGAAACACGAATAAAATTTTAATTTTTCAGTAGTAGGAATAAATTTTTTATAATTAATGAAATTTTAATTTAAAAAAAATCTTATGCGGGCCCGTAAGCCCACTAGTTACTTTTTATGCGGACAGGCCAGTGAAATGACCTCACACTTCTAGCGCGGAACAGGCCAAACACGGACGGACCTATGCGGGGCAGACCAATTTTCATTGACATCCCTATACACAAGTTTCAATTTTAAGGGATGGTATTTATTGAAAATATTTTTGAATTTAAACAACTTGAAAGGGGTGGCTGATTGTTTACATTTGTTATGAGCTATATTTTAAAGTTGAGTCTTGGATTTAGATATCAAAATGTGTTTTAAATGAAACATATTATAGACACTTCATAGATTTAGACTAGTTTACATTTTGAACTATTTTATGTCCATTTTAAATTTAAGCACCGACCTATACGTTCAACGCAACCCTCTGCACTCAGTAGATTGGGTGAAGTTTTTTTGGGTGTTCACGGCCTCAAATTTACTCAGCAAAATTTCTTTACGCTAAGTGGATTTGAATTACAATTTTGTGGGTGCTCTCGATCTCAAATTCTTAGCAAAATTTTCCTGCCCTAAGCGAATTTCCCCGGTACTTATACTAGTACTATCCACTAAAAATTGAAAAACATTTCAACTAACTCTTACTCCAATTCACGTATCATTAGAATTTACTAGCAAATTCCTTTAAGTAAAACAAAAATTGTAAAAAAGTTTAGGATGTGTGAATTAAATAACAGATTTTATTCTCAATATTATCATTATTTGTGCACCATTATATGAGAGATTAAGAAAAAATCCTCCAAGTTGGAATTATGACATGATCAAAGCCATAAAACAAATTAAAAAAATTAGTTAAAAGATTAAATCTATTAACTCCTAATGAATGGAGCCAGCCTCTCCATGAAAAAAAAAATCCAGATTCTTCATACTGCAAAGTTATTCTTATTATGATTACATGGAAGCATGAGCTCAAATGTTATTTGTCAATTCATGGTTTATTTCTTTTAAAGACAAATTTCATTAAAGTCTTTAAAGTGGTTTATAAAATGGTTTGGACACTTTAGTCCTCTACCAACCATTTTTCCTAAGTAAGTTGAATATGGTCCTACTTTAGAGAAAAATCAACATTCATTTTTGTTGAATATAGTGAACAAGATAAGATAAGAATTATTTCTTTAAAATTGAGTCAACTCTATAAAATTTATTTATAAAATGAAGATCACATTACTTATTTAATATAAATAATTTATTCATATATTTAATTTCTAAGTCAAACATGAATTTATCTCTAAAAATTGTTTAATAATTTTAACAAACATCATTTTCTTTCAAACCAAAATTATATAATTGTTATTTCTAAATCATTCTAAAAAAATACCTACTACCTATAAAGGTACATGCATGAATATAAACATTAAATTATAACTCAATTACAATAGCTAATTATCAAGGATATTTTTCCTTTAATGAAAATCTAGCTACTCTAAGGAGTTCTTGTTTCACTCAGAAAGTTCAAACCTTCTAAAAAAACTCATTTATTACGGTCCTAAACAAGCATATCTTCATCTTTATCCATCAAATCACACTCACATCTCATATTCCTAAGCATAGAAATCACTAACATGCAAACAATAAAAAAAAATACTTACTTTAAAAAAAAAAAATTAGTAGTTATTGTTCTCTTCTTTTGTAAGTTTTACTATGACCAATTTAAATTTTTGAAAATGATGAACGATTAGATTATTTATGAAGTCTAGAGAGAAAAGAAATAATTTTAGAAATATAATAGTTTTTATAAAGTGAAGATTGAATAAAAAAAATTTATAAAACTTTTAACTTTAACAATAAAATATGTAAGTAAAACAGATATATGACAAGTATCATTATTAATGTTATTCATAACATACTTGCAATTAGATAACAAAATATTAATGTTTGACTTGATTATTTTTTTACAAAGTCACCTAAACTAAACATAAAAATCAAATGTAATTCAGTTCGGTTTAGTTATATTTTAATTTAACATTTCTAAAAATAATATTCGACATTTTATGATAAAAAAATTATCAAAAAGAACATATTACTTGAATCATCTTTTGAATAATTAATGCCATATTCATAATATATTGTTATCTTGTTATGATAAATATACTGTAAATATAATATAAGCACACTGTAAAATTATTAGTTGTTAGTTAACTCAAAATATATATTTAATTTTTACTTTGATTAAGTTCCAAACACCCTACTCCTACAAAATCAAGAATTAGACAAATATTTTAAGTGCATATCTGATGAGCATATATTTATTCACACTCATTAGCCTAATTTATAGATTATTGGACTATAATAATAAATAAATCCATTGTTTTAATTAATATTCTTATAATTGGGTTTATTTGGGCCTTAACTATTATTATTGTTAATTTTGTGTTTTTAGAGTAAATTATCCGG
>Ga0123342_1006684_pt1 | contig 15808 bp, 10 predicted proteins | sample Turbeawhitnodule_FD_89960 | JGI IMG/M metagenome (GOLD analysis project Ga0123342, IMG submission 89960) | Root nodule microbial communities of legume samples collected from Mexico - Turtle bean Mexico white nodule | ecosystem: Host-associated > Plants > Roots > Nodule | place: Mexico: Nepantla... | reverse complement strand
GTCCTGGATTTTCTTCCCCGTATCGTCTTTTTGTCGTTTGTTTATGGACGTGCCTTCTTTCTTGGGTTCAAACAATATATGATATTGCTTGTGTGAATTTTTTCAACGCACTATGAACCCAGGATAAAATTGGAGAAAGTAGAGAGAAATTTCACAATTTTTTTGTAGCGGATAGCCTTGGTTTGCACAAAATTTATGAAAAACTATCCCGAAATAGTTTTTTCCTGAAATTCCACCTAAGAATATTGACTGAATTTGGGACAAAGCGCGACAAATTTGAGGTCAAACGGATAAGTATTCACGTAGGAAAAAATCAAACACTTTCACACACAAACGAGCCTTCCTTTCATGCTTGGCGTTGATGAATTAAAAATTTATTGCAAATCTTGTGGCATGAATTTGGGCTCAAATATCTGCCAAAACTAAATAGATACAATGACGAATGTATGGTAAATTTTTCAGGCCAAGATACCCAAGGAGTAAGGCGTAGTCAGTCTCAAACCGAGAGTGAACAAAACTAGTTTTCCGAAAACAAAACGTCCTGGATTTTCTTCCCCGTATCGTCTTTTTGTGGTTTGTTTATGGACGTACCTTCTTTCTTGGGTTCAAACAATATATGATAGTGCTTGTGTGAATTTTTTCAACGCACTATGAACCCAGGATAAAATTGGAGAAAGTATAGAGAAATTTCACATGTTTTTCTTTGTAGCGGAGCCTTGGTTTGCACAAAATTTATGAAAAATTATCCCGAAATAGTTTTTTCCTGAAATTCCACCTAAGAATCTTGACTGAATTTGGGACAAAACGCGGCAAATTTGAGGTCAAACGGATAAGTATTCACGTAGGAAAAAATCAAACACTTTCACACACAAGCGAGCCTTCCTTTCATTGTTGGCGTTGATGAATTAAAAATTTATTGCAAATCTTGTGGGATGAATTTGGGCTCAAATATCTGCCAAAACTCAATAGATACAATGACCAATGTATGGTAAATTTTTCAGACCAAGATACCCAAGGAGTAAGGCGTAGTCAGTCCCAAACCGAGAGTGAACAAAACTGGTTTTCCGAAAACAAAACGTCCTGGATTTTCTTCCCCGTATCGTCTTTTTGTCGTTTGTTTATGGACGTGCCTTCTTTCTTGGGTTCAAACAATATATGATAGTGCTTGTGTGAATATCTTCAACGCACTATGAACCCAGGATAAAATTGGAGAAAGTAGAGAGAAATTTCAGAAGTTTTTTTGTAGCAGATAGCTTTGGTTTGCACAAAATTTATGAAAAACTATCCCGTAATTGTTTTTTCCTGAAATTCCACCTAAGAATCTTGACTGAATTTGGGACAAAACGCGACAAATTTGAGGTCAAACGGATAAGTATTCACGTAGGAAAAAAATCAAACACTTTCACACACAAACGAGCCTTCCTTTCATTGTTGGCGTTGATGAATTAAAAATTTATTGCAAATCTTGTGGGATGAATTTGGTCTCAAATATATCCCAAAACTCAATAGATATAATGACCAATGTATGGGAAATTTTTCAGACCAAGATACCCAAGGAGTAAGGCGTAGTCAGACCCAGACCGAGAGTGAACAAAAATGGTTTTTCGAAAACAAAACGTCCTGGATTTTCTTCCCTGTATCGTCATTTTGTGGTTTGTTTATGGACGTGCCTTTTTTCTTGGGTTCAAACAATATATGATAGTGCTTGTGTGAATTTTTTCAACGCACTATGAACCCAGGATAAAATTGGAGAAAGTAGAGAGAAATTTCACAAGTTTTTTTGTAGCGGATAACCTTGGTTTGCACAAAATTTATGAAAAACTATCCCGAAATAGTTTTTTCCTGAAATTGCACCTAAGAATCATGACTGAATTTGGGACAAAACGCGACAAATTTGAGGTCAAACGGATAAGTATTCAAGTAGGAAAAAAATCAAACACTTTCACACACAAACGAGCCTTGCTTTCATTCTTGGCGTTTATGAATTAAAAATTTATTGCAAATCTTGTGGGATGAATTTGGGCTCAAATATCTGCCAAAACGCAATAGATACAATGTCCAATGTATGGTAAATTTTTCAGACCAAGATACCCAAGGAGTAAGGCTTAGTGAGTCCCAGACCGAGAGTGAACAAAACTAGTTTTCCGAAAACAAAACGTCCTTGATTTTCTTCCTCGTATCGTCTTTTTGTCGTTTTTTTATGGACTTGCCTTCTTTCTTGGGTTCAAACAGTATATGATAGTGCCTGTGTGAATTTTTTCAACGCACTATGAACCCAGGATAAAATTGGAGAAAGTAGAGAGAAATTTCACACGTTTTTTTGTATATGATAGCCTTGGTTTGGATAAAATTTATGAAAAATTGTCCCGAAATAGTTTTTTCCTGAAATTTCACGTAAGAATCTTGACTGAATTTGGGACAAAACGCGACAAATTTCCGGTCAAACGGATAAGTATTCACCTAGGAAAAAAAATCAAACAGTTTCACACACAAACGAGCGTTCCTTTCACCGCTTGCAGTGATGAATAAAAAATTGATTTCAAATCTTGTGGGAAGAATTTGGGGCGCAAATCTCTTCCAAAACTCATTATATACAATGACCAATGTGTGGAAAAAGTTTCAAACCAGGATACTCAAGGAGTAAGGCGTAGTAAGTCCCAGACTGGAAGTGAACAAAACTGGTTTTTTGAAAACAAAACGTCCTAAGTTTTCTTCCCCGTATCTTCCTTTTGTGATATTTTTTTGGACGTGCGTCCTTACCTGGGTGCAAACAATATATGAAAGTGCTTATGTGAATTTTTTCAACGGAATACGGACCCAGGACAAAAGTGTAGAAAGGAGGGCGAAATTTAACAAGTTTTGTTAGAGGATAGTCTTGGTTTGCACAAAATTTATGAAAAATTCTCCCGAAATAGTTTTTTCTGAAATTCCGCGTAAAAATCTCGACTGAATTTGTGACAAAACGCGACAAATTTCAGGTCAAACAGATGAGTATTCACCTAGGAAAAATATGAAACAGTTTCACACACAAACGAGCCTTCTCTTCACCGCTAGCAATGATGAATAAAATTTTTATTGCAAATGTTGTGGGACAAATCTGGGGCTCAAATCTCTTCTAAAAGTCAATAGACACAATGACGAATGTCTGGTAAAAGCTTCAGACCAAGATACCCAAGGTGTAAGGCGTAGTAAGTCCCAAACCGAGAGTGAACAAAACTGGTTTTCTAAAAACAAAACGTCATGGCTTTTCTTCCCCGTATCTTCTTATTATGATTTTTTTATGAACGTGCCTCCTTAGTTGGGTGCAAACAACATATGAAAGTGCTTGTGTGAATTTTTTTCAACACAATACGGACCTAGGATAAAATTGCAAAAAGTAGGCCGAAGTTTCAGAAGTTTTGGTAGAGGATAGTCTTGGTGTGCAAAAACTTTTATTGCTAATTAGACTTCAATTTAAAAACCATTTAACAATAATAGAAATTAATTTAGAATCCAAAAAAGTTTTAGTGTCTAAAATGGTTTCTAATTTAGTCACTATAGTAATTTATTATTTTTTTCTAAAAATAGGTTTGTATTTCATGATTTTCTTGTAGTGATAATTTAAAATTTTGTTTTTTATAACTTTTATTTAATATGTTTAATGTAAGTAGTAGTAGTAATAATAATATTAGTACTTTACTTTATATACCCTTTATTATTTTGCATTTTAAAAATTGTGTTTGCACATGAGATTAAACAAGACTTCTTTTCTTCATTTTCAAAACTCAAAAATAATATTGCTTACTTTTTTATAATTTATATAATTACTTTTCACTTCATTTTTTATTACTTTATAAATACTTGTTATGATATAAAATCAAAATAGTAAATTGAAAAGTTTCTCATGATTAGGGCAGAAAAGTCCAAGGAAGACCAAGAGGGGTTTAACCATGTTCTTCTAGACACAACTTTTGGGTCTGCATACAAAGTGTAGTATTTTCTGATGAGTCCATTTCACGAGGCACAATTTTATAAGGTTTTCACTCAGTCTTTTTAAACCAAAGCCATTTGCTTCATCTTGGTTTGAGCAACATTGATCAGTTCTGAAACAGTAGAATCCAAAGCTGCCAACCCACCAACTGTAAATAAAGCACGTTCGACATCACGTGACATGCACCCCACAAAGATAAAATCAACGTTCAACCTAATCTCATGCTGATTTAGCTTTGGGACTTGTAAGCTAAATTAGTCAAAGATTTGTCACATGACACCCCTCACCCTTTTCCCTTTTCAAACTTCTTATATAAAGAATGAGGGTTAATATATCTTCACAATCATCCATCATAATATTATAATTGAAAAAAAATTAATTATTTTGAATTTTTTTCATGGTTTAGTTAAAAGTTTGATTTTGGATAATTTCTACAATTTTTAGATTTTTTATTTATTTTTATTAGTGTCTTAATCTCTTAGTTTGTATCTATTCGATCAAATATAAGTGATTTACTTAAATTGGTCAGACTTTTTTTGACTTTGCGTGAGAGGTTTGTTTTAGTTAACTGTTGGAGATACGAGTGATTTTCAATCTTTAAAGAATTGATTTCTAGTGATTGTTGTAGTAAGAAGTTAATGATAAGTCTCTAAAAAGATGTGTTGTTTGTTGTGCAGTTTTATACATACACTACAAGAAACTCATGAAATAAAAATCAATTTTTAGAGACCAAAATAATTAGTTGCAATAGTAACTAAATTAGAGACCATTTTAGAAACTAAAAAAAATGGTTTCTAAATTAGTTTCTATTATTGTTAAATAGTTTCTAAATTGGTATATAATTAGCAACTGAGGTTTTAACTACCAATTATTTAGTTTCTAAATTTGGTAGCAAAAACTTTGGTTACTAATTAGATACCTATCTAGAAACTATTTAACAATAATAGAAACTAATTTAAAAACCAAAAATTTTTTTAATTTCTAAAATGGTCTATAATTTAGTTACTATTGTAACTAATTATTTTGGTCTCTAAAAATTAGTTTCTATTTCATGATTTTTGTGTAACCATAGATTAGATCAATTATTATTTATTTTTTATTATTAATAAAAAAATTTTAAAAAAATAATATCAAGAGTCATCTTGAAATTGTATATATTAACTTAAATGTATGGTTATGAAAATAACATTTTCCTTAATCAATATAACAAGAATATTGCATACAAGTAATCAAAACTTTGTTTTATATATATACAGTCATGTCCACATCTTATCATTGCAAGAAGCATATAGGGCAAGTGAAAGACATCCTCCAAGTCAGAGAAGACCATGAATTCCTTATGCAGTGCAATGATTGCTGCTATCTTTGCCATCACATTCATCCTTTCATATGGGGTTATCATGTCCCAAGCTAGGGTTCTCCCTTCTTCATCCTTTCCTTCAAAACTGTCACAAACTTCCCATTCTCTTTCACATTCACATTTTCAAAGAGAGGAGCAAAAATCAACTCAGAAGAAGCCTGTGGTAGCCGCTAGCCTTAGAAGAATACCAACTGCTAAACCAAATCCAACTGTGCCTGAGGTAGCTGCTAACCTTAGAAGGATACCACCCAGCAGACCAAATCCTACACAGAACAAGTAACACTCCCCTTTTTCCTCACAAGTAGTGTATGTTCATTGTGGTTTTTCAGAGATATTTCAACCTTCTTGGTATCGTAATGTCTAGAAATTTGATATACAAAGGGTGCATGTGTAGCAGGTTAAAGCCTAGGATAAGAGGATAAGCAGAGGAACTGATGGCATGGATTGAAGCTATATATGAAGATTCAAAGCAGTGAGATGAACTCTGATGGTCTAGTTTTTGTTTTTCACTTTCTTTTTAGTGTTTTAATGTTTCCCAGATTCAAATTCTTAGGTTTATCAGAGAGAGAGTGGTATAGTTCATATCATGAATTCAGATTTTTCTTTGTTTTTATCTGGTTTAGATTGTAGAGAATATAGCAGCTTATGAATGTAAAGGAGAAAAATAACAGCAATCAAATTATTGGCACCAGTAGATTCAAAACTGTTTCATTTCTTTTGGTTTTCAAAGTTTTTAGAAAAGAGATTAGTTTGCATTATCAGTTGTAAACTTGTAAGTAGCTTCTTGTTATTCTCTATAATATTTTGAATTTGATTATTCTATTTTTCCTTCAAGCTTGTTAGATAAATAATATTTTCTATATATGGTTTTGATGATCCTAGTGCAGCTGTTTAGTAGTAATTGTTTATAATTTTCTATTGTCTAGTAGGATCAATCTGCCATATTAAAATTTAAAACCTTGAAGATAAGCACATGGGACTGACATATGCTACAAGTTCCATTAATTAATTAATGATCATAAATTAAATTTACTTATTTAACTCTTATACTTAAATAAATTTTAAATTTACTCATATGCTACATATTTTACTTATTTAAACACTTTATATATATATATATATATATATATATATATATATATATATTAATTTTTTTATGAATTTAGATGGAAGAGATTAAAAAGTATATATATACAAAAAAATATTGAAATTAATATACATGAATAAATATATTATTTTAATAAGAACTATAGGAAAAAAATAATAATTATAAAGATTGAATAAATAATTAAAGCTTAAATTTGGATATGCCACTCACTTACATTATATATAAGCCTTATATTAAAATAAAATAAAATAATAAATATTGTATATTATCATTTAAGTTATTATATAATGATAGGTTTATTGAAAATAAGTTTTAGAAATTTATTTTTTCTTCATTGAAATTATTTTTTTATCAATATAATAATATTTAGAACATCAAAACGCTTTTATTCATTATTATAATTTATTATATTAAATTTCCCGATCCAATATTTTTAAAATATATTATGATATAATATATCCCCTATTTCTTGCTTGTTGGACTCATTTTACTCATATGCTACATATTTTACTTAAAAATAGAAATCAACATCATATCAAAAGGTTACTTTAATGTTTTCAAATATATCATTACTTATAAAATGTTGGTGTTAGTTTTCATTACTTAGTCAAAGAAGTTCTTCAAACTATTTTTAAAATGTTGTTTAAGATATTTTATATTATAAGTTTTTGAATTTATTAATCATATTATTTAAAAAAAAAACTCTGCAATTGTAGGATTATAATTGTTTATGAATAATATATAATTAAAAGTAAAAAAAAAATATATTAGATGCCCGAGAGATTAAAGAAATAAAAATAACAAAAAACTATAAAATAGAGAAAAACCAAATTTTTGGAATGTAAAAGATCAAACACAACAATAAATTTGTTCAAAAGTCTCAAGTTTTGGACCCAATAGTTAAAATGTGTATAAAGTATAATAGAGAATTTGGTTGTTGTAGTGTTTTGCAAAAGCCTATATATGTCCATTGAGAGAAAAACATAATAAATAGTTTTCTTTTATAAACAGAAAATATTAAAAAAAAATTATCAATAAAAAATTAATTAAATAAAATTATATAGAATCTTTTGAGGAATACTCCAACTCCTAATAAAATATTATAAATTAAAATTTGGACATATGTGAGTGGTCCAACCCTTTGGTTTTAACCTCTTTTACATGTTCATAATCATATGATTAACTAAACAAATATGGGTCAATTCTTAATGAAAAACCTCAAATTTAAAAGAGAACTCTATCTAGTATAATAGGTTTTCATTTAGTCTGTTCTTAAAATTCTTTATTAATAGGTATAGTCTACTTATGTATCGTTTTTCTTAACATATGAGTTTTGGTTTAATTCCCTTATTTTTGTATTTTCTTTCATTTAATAATATTTTTTTTTATGTGATGGAAAATAATTGTTGTTAGTTGAAGTGTCAAATGTGAAATAGCATAATACTACTGAGATGAAAGTGTTTTATAAAAAAAAATCCTCATTGTAAGACATATTGAAGGTATTATCTACAAACATTAGGACACTTCAAAACAGTTAAAAACAGGAATATTAATCATGTAATAGGGCACATCACCAAACAGGGTGTAACATATTATACTTCCACAACCAACTGCAAGAAAGCTAAGCCTTTTTGTTGAGCCAGATGATGATGGGCAATGCTTAGAACACAGACCCCACTAATCCCATATATGCAAGCTATTCTTATTTTCATCAACACAATCATTTAGTACCAAATAAGAATGCAAGTGTACTAGGTTGATCAATAAAAGAGTGTAGATAGCATAGTTTCAGATAATCTGCAGCATCAGAGGAAATATAAGAAACTACTACCAACAGCTTCTGATAATAGCATATTATAAAAAACCAGATTGTAGCAACCCAAAAACAAACCAGTAAACACAGCATAGATCAGGGCATGTAAAAAATTATCCACTGTCATTACTAGACTTCAATACCAACACTATGCAAAATAAATTTGAAGCATATAATTGGTCAGATCACTGAACAGAGTGTAAAATTAAACTCATACAGCAGACAGCTGCATAATTTACATATTCTTTTGTTGAACCAAATGATGATTGCAAGGCTTAAGGCTCAGATCCCACTAGTCCAATATATGCAAAATGTTTTGTGTGTATTTCTCTGGTTTTGGATGACTATGTTCTACTCCCTATTCTGCACCAAGATTGCAAGATTCTTATTGGTCAGTTCTTATTGCAAGATTTTCTCATTAGAGTTCTCTACCCTGTGTTTTGACATGTAAGAACTGATCTTAATGATGTAAGAACTAAAAAAAGACAAATAAATCATTGACATGTAGATATAAAAGAGAACCACTTTTCCTTAAAACTTGAACTGCATACAACTATTTTAGAAGGAACCAACAAGGCTAGTAACTTGTCTTTACATTACAACTTATGATACCTCTTTATTTTGACAAATGAAAAGTCCCAATAACACTTGTGCCACACAATTCAAAGCCACATAGTACTTTCAAGAATGCATTTTAAATGATAAACCTGACCCACTTAACTTTTCTTCAATGATTTTGGACAATTTTTCCACCATAGAAGGGGAAAAATGGTTTACCCAATCCCCTATTTCTGCTTTTCTGAAAAACAGCTTATTCTCAAACCTTTTGATTTCAAAATTTATTGTTCCAGATTTGTTGACTTCCAGATCCTTCATCCCTTCAAAGCTACACAGCTTGGCTATGCTTTCAACCACTCCATCACTTTCTTCCTCTTGAGTGAAAGAACAACCCAAAAAATCTGCAACCTTTTTCACGTGAAAATCGACATCTTCCTTAAGATCCTCGTACTTCAAGAACAGAACAGTGTTTGGTCTGGCTACACTTTCCTTCCAGTAACCTAACATGTGACTCCACCATGGACCAAACTCAATTACCCCATTGCAAAACATTTCAAAAGCTTCCTCCTTTGTCAATGTAGATAAAGACTCCACCTTAATTTTGTTAAAGAAAGCCCATGCAGAAACAAAAGTGTCAAAAGGGTTCCTACAAATGTAAATTATTCTACAATTGAGCTCTATGATTGACTTGGGTAATGAAGGAAAAGGAATGTGAGTGCCAAAAACTCTTGGTTCAGCCATGTTGGATAATTGAAGAATCTGGTCATGGATATTGCCACGAAATGTGTAAAGGGGAGGCACAAGTTGATGGGGATTGGAAGTGAGTAATGGATGGTTCTCTGTGGAGGAAAACTTTTTGTGGTTGACAATGGCAAAAGTAAGGGCTTTCAACCATGTAGTGCCAGATTTTGGAAAACTTGCAACAAGAACATCACTTTGTTTTGCATGAAAGTGCTTTTGAAAAATATTTCTTTCTCTAATGAGAGATGATGGACACCAAAATTGTTCAAAGAGATAGACATGGGAAAATGACCAACCCCTCTCTTTAGGGAGAGAGGAAATGAGCTCATCTTCTTCATTTTCTTGTTGCCCTCCCATTGAAGCCATTGGAGTAGATAGAAGGTGATGATTTCTAATTGATACTAGTTGAAATTGTGTGGATTTGAGTCACTTGGTGATAGTTTTTATAGCACCAACTAGTGGTTAAACTTGAAGAAAAACAGTGTGTGTGTATATCATTGAATTATACAATACATATTAATTTAAAGTTTAATGATTTAACATTAATTTTTTTTTCAAAAATATTTAATGCCATTTAATGAGATTTAATACATTGAATTAACTTCCTTTGTTTCAGTAGTTCTTTTACAGAAAACACTTAATTCTTCTATATTTTTAATGTAAATTAAAATAAGTTATTTATTTATTATATCCTTTAAGTTTTATTTATTAAAACAATTTCTAATAAATGATAAAAATAAAAATATAATTGAAAAGAAATTATATTATCTTAAAATTCAAAAATTAATATATAAAAATAAACAAATTCTTCTTCAGAAAGTGATTATTATATAAGAAAAGAGAAAACCCGTTTAGTTTTTTTTTCAGTTAAATTATTGAATTATTCCTATTTATTTTTTATTTATAAAGTTTAAGATCACATTAATTTTTTTTAGCAATTATATATTTATGTGCTTTTCAATCTTGAAATATCTTTCATATATATTTATTGTGGGGAATAAAGAAGGAATAAAATATTTATTGCTATTTTATAAAAATTAAGAAAACTTATTATTCTCTTTATTGACTGTTTCAACAAATTCACATTTTTAATAAAATTAATCGAAAACAATGAATTTATAAGTAATTTATATTATTATTTAAAATATGTGCTTTTATATTGAATTATAAAGTAGTTGAGTTAAAATGTGATTTCTTTGAGAATTGACGCATATCAGATTAAGAAAAAAATATGTTATTAATTTCAAGTGTTTAATAACTTTTTAAAACATATAAATTAATTAAATATATTTTAGAAAAAAAAAATTAATACATCATTCAACTACAAGAGAGTCTTATAATTAAAAAGTGAATTATTTTTATAAAAAAAAATACTAATAAATAAGTAAAGAAGAAGTATTTTTCACGATTACTAAAAAAACAACCATAAAAAGAGATGTGAAAAACAAGTAAATAATGAATTGATATATTAGTTGTTATCCAACAATGATCATGTTATTATTATTATTATTGAAAAATTGTCAAATTATTTTAATGACATTGAATGAGATTTGATACATTATTTTAAAATTTAAGAGTTTCACATTAATTGTTAATTATGGTGAACCATCTAATTTCAATAATTGTTATCGAAATATGGTCAAATTATTCAATATCATTTAATGAAATTTGATATATCAATTACAAACTATTTATATGATGATTTTAATTCTTATCATCAAATATTTTATTACAAGTTTATCTTCCTTTTCTAGTATTTATTTTATCAACACACTATAAAAAATATTAAATAATTAAATATTATTTTACATACTAAATAATTATTAATATGTAAAGTAGTTTTTATTATTAATAAAAATTTATAAACTTTAGAATTAGTATCTAACTAGTTACTATACTAAAATTTTAGCTACCAACTATTTTATATTCTAAAATTGATAGATAAAAACTTGGTATCTAATTATATACAAATTAACAAATTAGATATCAATTTAGAAACTAGTTTTTAAATTTTTATTAATTATAAAAGTAAATTTAAATACCAATAATATTTTATTATCTAAAATAATGTATTGAGAAGAACTTTAAGAATAAGAAATTATATTGAAAGATTAAAATAAATCTAAGTCAACCTTACATAATACCAATTTACATTCATCCGTGGTCTTGACTCACATCTAAGTTTCCCTCAGTTTGTTGTCTTTCTCTAATTGGTGTTTGATCCTCTAGTATCACTACAAGAAAAATATGAAATAGAAACCAATTTTAGAAACAAAAAATAATTAGTTATTATAGTAACTAAATTAGAAACCATTTTAAAAACTAAAAAAAAATTGGTTTCTAAATTAGTTTCTCTTATTGTTAGATGGTTTCTAAATTGATATCTAATTAGGTATCAAGGTTTTAACTACCAATTATTTATTTTCTAAATTTGGTAGCAAAAACCTTGGTTGCTAATTAGATACCAATTTAGAAACCATTTAACAATAATAGAAAATAATTTAAAAACCAAAAATTTTTTAGTCTCTAAAATGGTCTCTAATTTTATCACTATTGCAACTAATTATTTTTTGTCTCTAAAAATTGATCTCTATTTTCATGTGTTTACTCGCTTTAGTTTGGAGTTGAAGTTCCTTTTTTTTTAAGGATTAATATTTTTAATAATTGTTTGAAATGTGTTAAAATGTATTATGTGATTGAATCACAGATTCATTTGTATATAAATTTTATTACAGATTAAAAAAAAATTCATCAACATATATAGCACTTAAATAAACTGTAAAATGGCAAGAATGGAATTACAAAACAAAAATCAACTGCATTATACTATTGAACTAAACAATTTCATAAGCAACCATGAAAGTGAAAGTTGGAAAACATAGTATAATCAACATTTTGGTGAGTTACTTAATTATTAATATGCATGTGTGTGGTACATGCACATGGGTTTACACGCTAAGCTTCTTCCCACTTTACAATTTAACCATGAAAAAATAGATTTAGCATATGGTTTATAGTTGGCATACGCGTTGTGTGAATTGGAATTTGTGCTATACGAAGTAATAATGTGATCACAAATAGTTACGTTAAACCTCTGACATTTGGAATATATGCAAAGTCAAATATTTGTATGAACCTTCTTTCTAATTCACACCTTTGGAACATTATAGTATTGTATATTGGTCACTGTTCCATATTATTTATAAGAAACACAAATGGAAACTTTTTACGCAAATTCTGTTGAAAAAATTTGAAAAAACAAAAAATTCAAAACTTTACAAAAGAAGGTATTAATCCATGTTTACCAAAACTTTACAAAAAAAATTCAAAACTTTACCATTCTGCTTCTCAAAAACATCATAATCCATGTTTTGCAAAATCTATGCTATTAATTTCTCAAATTTTTCTCCTCCTCAGAAATTCTATATTAGTGTTCTTCTTCTACACTTTTGTCAAATTTTTATGTAACAAATCTTTTTTGACATGACTTTGTTATTAGCGATTGTGTCACATTTCTTAAATGTTTATTTGTTTCTCACAAATCATGTACTTCTTCTGGAGTTTTTAATGGTTTGTTAAATTCATGCTAAAAATCCTATGTATAATCTTTCTCGATCTTAGTAAAGTCAAATATTATATTAACAGTAAAATCATGTAAAATTTGAATTTTAAATCGTAAATAGAGATTCTTTTCTACTATGAGAGGTTCCTTAAGGTTTCAACTACAATTTCAGTATGATTTTTTTTTTTTATGATTTTACATTTATGATTAAATTTTTTTAGAAAGATTACACTATTCATATCAAGATTTACAATTTCCTTTCTAAAGCTTATTAGACATTAGACACAGTTAGCTAATTAATTATTTCTTTAACAATATATGTTTCGTCATAGATTCTACAATTAATATTTTTGTGATGAACTTTTTTTTTTATGATTTTCTTTTATCATAAATGAATGAATTATATAAAGAGAACACTTTAGGAGTGTCCGAACCCTTATACAAAATCCAACTTTAAACAAATAGAGCAAACAAATTACAAATAATATTTATTTGTTGTCATAACAAACACTCAAACTAAATCATATATGACTCTGCTCATCCTGTATTTTGCTCCATAGAAATTTTTGTAGAACCACCTACCCCATTCCTATACAATTAGAAATTAGTTAAGTATGATGCCCTCTAGAATCTATGAATGCTATTATTCTTCCAAAACCTGCAAAAACTCCACTTGATAGAGAGCTGAAAACAACTTCTATTTTAGTTGTATTAACATCCTTGTCATATAGTTTATGAGATTATTGCATTCTCTTTATCATTCAGTCTCAGAATCACCACCATTGCAATCAGGGTTTGACTAAGAAGAATATCGACCTGGGGCATTCGTCCCTTCTGCATAACCCTTGATGTTGTAAGTCCATGGCTCATTCAAAGTTATCCACTTCTTCACTCTATCTCCAAGTTCCTTGCAACATAGTTCTGCATAGTCATTTTGACAATCGCTCATTGATATTCAATTCTTTCTTGGTTTATTATACCGCTTCGTTTTCCACTCAAAAGTATTCTTATCCAAGGTATGAAAAATCTGTAACCATCCACATTCATATCCTCCATAATTTGAACATCTTCATTTCACTTCACATTCTCATCCTTTCGATCCTTCACAACCTGCACATATGAATACCTTTCCTAGCCTTTAGGTAAGGTAGTGTCACATTCTTACGACTAAAAGAACACATCATAGATAACATCACACATAACAGATGCATCACTAGCGTTTATTCATCCCTGAAAAACCTTATATAATACTCCCATCCTAATCTTAATCAATGACTTTAAACCATTTTTTACACTTAGGACAACATACACATTTTCCCCTTTGTATATGTTCTTAGTTGTCCCTACCCCCACAAAATTAAACCCACCCAACTGCATCCTACTCTATTACTCACCCCTGCACCCATCCTTTTTTAAGAACAATTTTGATGCACAAATTTGGGTTGATAATCAAATCTGAGAGGGAACAGATAAAGGACCTCTTGTTGTATTATGATTAATTATCATTTCAAAATAAAACTTCTTTAGTTGTGACAACTTTTTTACAAAACCTCCAAACTAGGTAGACCACATGTTAAATGCTTGCATAATCATGTTGGAACAAAAACTTTTTTTCTTTCTATATATAACGAGTTTGAATATGTTAACAATCACTAGATTATAACTAAAAAAATAATATTTTATTAAAATTACAAAAGTTTAAAATTATATTAATCAAATCACCATTGTAAACTTATATCTTTCACTCTACAATTGTCAAAGTAACATTTTTATAACTCTAATACTACCTAACAACAAAGATTCATGCAATAGAGTGAAGAGAAAGGAACCACACAGCAAAGAGATTTGCCCTATATTCAGAATAATTAAATTAAGTTGAAGAAAGAGTGGCAACAGTAAAAGGTAAAAGATTATATTCTTAAAAAACATATTAAAACAAGTTGAGAAAGAGTTTACAAGTGATAATAATTAATGTTAACAATTACTAATAACATGCCTGCCACAAGATAAATTATAGAATAAGAAAGGAAAAGTCAAAGAATTTTTAAATTTTACTTTTCATAATTTAAAAATAAGATAAGAAGTTGACATTGCAACATAACATTATTTTCATGGGAGTCTTTTTATCTTTATACATTTTTTTAATGCATATACTTCTCTGGTAACCTTTTATAATTAGTTTCCTAAGCAATTTGATAATATGTAGAAAGGTGATTGTCAGAAACTGTGTACAACAAGATTGTATTATATATACAAGTTGTGATAGTCTGAAGCAGATGCTAAGATTCAAACAATATTTCGATTTGGATTCCATCACTACAATTTAGCACAAAGTAGGTCAAAAGTCAGCTAAATTTTATAATTTCCCAATAAACATTATTTTAAGGGTAAAAACTATTTGTTTTTATTTTTGTCTATTTTACAAAAGAAGTATTGCTAATAATATATAAAAATGAAATTGATCCTAAAAAAAAGTGTGGAAACGTGAAGAACTAGGTTAAAAGGAATAAAATTTTGAAGGCAAAACAAACACTACAAGAAAATTTATGAAATAGAAACCAATTTTTAGTGATCAAAATAATTAGTTGCAATAGTAACTAAATTAGAGACCATTTTGGAAACTAAAACAAAAATTGGTTTCTAAATTAGTTTATATTATTTTCTATTATTGTTAAATAGTTTCTAAATTGGTCTCT
>Ga0123342_1006683_pt1 | contig 15811 bp, 6 predicted proteins | sample Turbeawhitnodule_FD_89960 | JGI IMG/M metagenome (GOLD analysis project Ga0123342, IMG submission 89960) | Root nodule microbial communities of legume samples collected from Mexico - Turtle bean Mexico white nodule | ecosystem: Host-associated > Plants > Roots > Nodule | place: Mexico: Nepantla... | reverse complement strand
TATACAATATACAAAATTAATATATTAAATATTATATTAACAAATATATTTAATTATACTATTAATAATAACATATAATTATATATAATAAATTTACATAAATACTTATCATTTAAAAAAAATATCATAATTTATTATTTAAATATTTTTTAATAATAAGGGTAAATTTGTAAACATACATTTTATATCTTTAAAAAATTTTATAAATTCCTTTCCAACTATTACATCACTCACAGATTTCAATAAACCATCATCAGAAATCCATTCTATCATCCCTCAATCCAAACAACCTCACACATTCTCACACATCCTCTCCAATCTTCACAAATCCACTCCCTCCCACCCTCACAAATCCCTTCCCCAATCCAAACAAACCCTTAGAGATACTCCATATTAGACCTCAAATGCAAACAAAGCCTTAAAGATACTCCATATTAAACTGAAATTGACTACCTAAACCACAACAATTGTTGGACCTCTATATGGATAACATGTGATGAGGAGCTTATTATTTAAGTTTTGGTAGCATGTCCCTTTTCGTGTACCCTACGAATTGATGGCTTAGGGATATCCATAAAAAAAGTGAGGAAGAAACAAAAACTAGGTACTTTGATGCCTCTTTTAGGACTCTATATATACATGCTCATCAACGTACTAAAAATAAAATTCTAAATTAAAGGAAGATCACTCTCTGGATATAACAAACAACACATGCAAAAAAAGCAAAAACAATTATTTGGTTCCTTTTTACCTTGTAAGAATGTGGGAATTTACTTGGACTTTAGATTCTTGTTATAATTCTGAAATGTGTGCCAAGTGGAGCATGTAATATCAAAATGGAGTGAAATGATAAATAAGAAAAACGATAATTTCCACAATTTGGATGTCTTAAGGTAACTGTGGTGTGGACCTATTTCGTGTGATAACAAAACTTTTTATTACTTATTGCATAAATATATGTAGATATTACACGTATGGTTATACAATATAATTTTAAAATTCTTCATCCCTTTACTTGAGCTCTACATTTAAAAAAAATATTTTTCTTTCAAGTTATAATCTAGTTCAGGTTATAACCGTTAACATTTAATATTATTTTCATTATATTTAATGTAATTTAAATTTTATTTATTTGGGTTAAATTCAATTGAATAATTTGGATTAAAAAAAATCAAATTTCTAAATATGTTTTAAATTTTCTCAGAATATTTTTTAAAAATAAATCATATTAATTAATGTTAGAAGAATTAAATAATTTAATATTTAAAAATCTATATTTAGTTAATAGAATAAATTGAATGATAATTATATTATTTTTAATATTATTTAATACTGTTGGTCTGGTTGGATTGAGTCTCGAATTCAATAAACAAGACTCGTCATATATGACCGTTAGGAAATTAAGTTGAATTATAAGTTTAATCTAATCATAAAAAAAAGTTGAATACAACATGTTTATATTACGTTCAAGTTTTATCTAACTTAATAAACACTCTTATCAAATTAATTTAACTCTTTGAAGGACGAGTGAATTAAATAGTAAAATAATAATAATTGTCTCATATTCATAATTTAAGTAGGTTATAATTTTTAGGTTTAGTCTGATTCTACCCAAGTTCAACAAGTTAATAGATTGTTGTTTTATGCTTTTAAAAGGATAACAAATAATTTAAAGTAAAAGTACTTAAATTAAAAAAAATGTAAAATGTATGTATTTAAAAATTTTAAGCTACATTAATAAAAAATAATTTTAATTTCTAGATGCAAAAATTTGATATATAAATTAAGTTTAAATAAAATTTTGGTACTTCATAAATTTACAAATAATTTTTTTAATTATTTTGTTTAAAGGAAAAAATAATCAATGTGACAAAAAAATGTTGTTTCTCTTCTGTTAAGGTTTGCATAATCTACTTCATGTAAATCATCAATAAGGAGTGATCAATGTATTACTTAACAAATATCAATAAACAGTAGGATCAAAACATAAATAAATTTTTTATTAAGGACCAAAAGAGAACAAAAAATTATTGATGACCACAAAATCTACAAATTTACTTTTGAGTAGTTAACATTTAACTTATTTACAAATATGTTAATGTTGTTCATCTTATTTATATAAGAACTCAAAATGAATGTAGTAATAGACATTTTGTCATTCTCCTAGGACTAGAGACATTATCTTTCTTAACTTAGTCACATTATTCTAGTTGTACATTTGTTGTTTAATTCATTTTCTTAAAGAAACATTTTAATCCCTAATTATATATTTATTTAAATGGTTTTTTTTTTTTTTGAAAATTCATAGTTCTCTCCCAATTTTAAGTTATTTGAATATTTATTTTTATTTTATAATCGTATTATTAATATGAAATATTTCCTACTTTCTCTATAATCCATTTTGTCGGGAACTTAATTGATATCTTTATTGGGATTTTTCCTTCCAACCACACTTTTCCATCTACAATATTTAAATTTGAGATATGGAGATAAAGTACATCACGAATTTCAATCAATAATATAAATATTAAAAACAGATATTAATAGAATAACCCATATTAATAGGAGAGATTGTGTAAGATTTGCAATAGTATTCATCGTTACTTTGAGAATAAATAACATGTAATAATATTATACTTAAAAGAATAAAATTTTACCAGCACCTTTTCTTAAAAATAAACATTTTTGTGTGAATCCAAAGTATCTATTGATAAAAAGTCCAAGACTTTTTTTTTATTAATTTTATCTTTTTTCAGCTAGTTGTCTACCCATTATTTATGCATGATCTGAACATTTAGAAACAGAAATGAATTTTAATAATAATTATTTTAATTTTTTAATTTTTTTAAAATAAAAGAGATCAATTACTTTTATAACATTTTAAAGTGGAGTTGCAAAAAATAACTAGAAAAAGTAAGAAGTTATTTGACTGAAAAAAATGGAAATAAATGTTTCTTCCGGTGAAGAAGCCCAACTAAATTTGGGCCCAACTAAAATTAGGCCCAACTAAAAGCCTACTGTCGCAGCTTAGGGTTTATAAGCGACGCGTTCTCTAACGTTAAACAATCCTCTGTTTCTGAAAACACTGTCGCGTCGTCACCATGGTTGGTTCTGCAACTTGGATTTCACACTCTTTTCTTCTTCTACATTCGTTTTTTATTCTTACGTTGTGGTTTGTGTAATTGCAGCCGCAAGGAGATTACATAGAACGTCACAGAAGAGACTATGGCTACCGTCTGGATCACTTCGAGCGTAAGCGCAAGAAAGAGGCGCGTCAAGTTCACAAGCGCTCTGCAATTGCCCAGAAGGTTGCTTTCACTTTCACTCTGTTTTTTCTTTTTCAAGAAGAAGAGATTAAGTTAATTGATTTTGCTAGCTTTAACGTGGTTGTATTGCCATGACTCAAGATTCAATCTAATATTTGAATTTTTGTTAATTCCAATTGAACAGGCTCTGGGTATCAAGGGCAAAATGATTGCCAAGAAAAATTACGCTGAAAAGGCTCAGATGAAGAAGACGTGAGTTTTGCTTTGTTTTATTTTTCATTTTTTTTTAGTTTTAGCTTATTTTTTTCCTTCTTATATGCCGTGTGTTAGCTTTTGAGCTTTTGTCTATAGGGGTGCTCGTGCTGGGGGTCGTATTTTCATTCTTGGTATTTTGTATTAGTTTTGATGCCTGAGTTATCTGTGTTTGATTTCTTATATATGGATAGTTCTTAAATGGAGTTGATCAAGAGTTGTTGTGTTGATGTCAGATAATTAGATTAGCATGGTAGTTTTTCTTCTTTGGATTTGTCTCTGGGGTGTGAAATTTATGAGATAAATTTCTAGTTTCATCACTGTTCTTTGTCAACAGTTTGGCTATGCATGAAGAGTCAACATCTAGGCGCAAGACTGATGATAATGTCCAGGATGGAGCTGTTCCTGCGTATCTTCTGGATCGTGATACCACGGCCAGGGCAAAGGCATGCTCGTGTCTTGAAAGATTGTTTTGTGTCTTGTTCTTTAAGTCTTGCAAGTAATCTGATGGATTTCTACTTTTAGGTTCTTAGCAACACGATTAAGCAAAAGAGGAAAGAAAAGGCTGGGAAATGGGATGTTCCTCTACCTAAGGTGAATTGCCATCGATACTTTGTTTTCACGTGGATGGAAAGGGCGTTCTTGGGTAATTAAACGAATGTATAATTTCTCTTTTCACCAGGTACGTCCCGTGGCTGAAGATGAAATGTTCAAAGTGGTCCGGACTGGTAAAAGAAAGAGTAAGTAACTGAGTATTTACATTACATTTTCCTTGGTTATTCATTCAATTCTTTAGCTGGCCAATACTATTTTTTGACTTCACTTTTCAAATTCGTGGTTGTATGATGTTTTAATTAATTGGTGCTATATGATCAAATTTGTATAAGAATATCCATTTGAAGTACTATTTACATTGCATGATTGTCGTTTTCGCATCATTCTGCAAGTCATGCTTGTTTACAATTTTTTCTTCTTGACTTCCCTTCTTCGGTTGATTGGACACGGACAAACAATCTGTGTATCTTTGCTTGAATGGGTTGGGGTGCTTATATTGTGGTGGCTAAGTAAAAAACTAACTCTTAAATCATGTTGGTCTAGTTAGTATTATTGAATAACCTGGGAATTTTTATTGTTTGTGAATGTTTCTTACTGGTGCTTCATTGGAAGCACTTCAGTAGTAGCAGACAAAATGCCGAAATATCATTCTTAGAAACACAATTGATACTATGTGGCTCACCATTTTTCAGCCAAGCAATGGAAGAGGATGGTTACAAAAGCTACATTTGTTGGACCTGGTTTTACCAGAAAGCCTCCAAAGTACGAGCGATTCATTCGTCCTACAGGACTGCGGTTCACTAAAGCTCATGTCACCCATCCAGAACTTAAATGCACGTTCAATCTAGAAATAATTGGAGTTAAGAAAAACCCCAATGGCCCTATGTACACCTCTCTTGGTGTCATGACCAAGGGAACTATAATTGAGGTATTTATACTTTTTCTTTCATACTCACAAACAACACGATTATAGGCATTTAAGATGTTCCTAACTTCCCCTTTTTATTTGCTGATATGCACTAAGTTAATAATATAACTGTAAATTTCAGGTGAATGTCAGTGAACTTGGTCTTGTCACACCTGCTGGGAAAGTTGTGTGGGGTAAGATTATTTGTCAATCATTTGACTGTAATTTTTACTGAAATCAATGTGTTGAAATCTTGTTTGCCCGGATGCAGGTAAATATGCTCAGGTCACAAATAACCCAGAAAATGATGGTTGTATAAATGCTGTCTTGCTTGTTTAGGAACATTGTTCAAACTTGATTTCAAAGGCGGTGGTCAAGACCCTCTCCTATGGTTTTTTTGGTCGTCAACCCCAATCCTAAAGTAATTGTCTGAGAAAATAGGGAAGTATTTTTGTTTTCTGCGTGGAATACTGACAGGAGGTTTCTATAATTCATCTTGTTTGGATAGCCACATGCAATGATCTTATCTAGCGCATGATGTCTAAGGTTAACTATCATTGTTCAAGAGTTAGAAAAAGAAGTTACAACTTTGTATAGCCCATTTGTTAGACAGCATTTTTGAGTAGCTGGATTTGTATGTTATGGTTGAATGTTATGTCCTATCAATGAACCAATACATTTTAAAAATTTATTTACAAGCAATTTCGAATTTGTTTGGGTTTTATACTCCCAACAAACCAAATGATTTTTAAGATATAGACTTTCCGTCATTCAAACTCTGTCACAGCTTATGAATTCCTTTGCAGTCTGTTGAAATTACCATGCACTTTAAATTCGTCATACATTTTCAAATGTAAAGATAATTTAAAATTCTTGGCAAAGTCATTATAACAAGATAACAAGATTAAATTACCTAATTTTAATATTGGACTTGCTGTTGAAGATTGGATTTGAGAAATCAAGGCTTAAATCGCATTTAGTAAATCCTATTTTAGTAGGCATATCATGAATCTTCTGTTACAAGTAACAATGGTTGTATTCAAATTATTGTTGAAACTTGAAATAATATAAGCCTTAACATACAACAATTATTTTTCACTGTGGAGACACCCTTATTTTTTAAGCTACTTGTTTATGATCGTGATCCCCTCCAAATTATTTTAATATATTTAAGTTTAATTATTTTTTATGTTTTCTTCCACTTCATTTTACATTGTTCAGTTTCTGATGTTAAGGAAGGAATACAACAAGTGAAGATTAGCATCTCATTATTATATCAATATATTTATTTATTAATGTTGTGTACATTAGAATTTATAATTATTGAAATAGAATCATTTAGGTAAATTATCTTTGAAATAATTGAAAGAATTAAAATTTTAGAGTTAAAATTGATGCAAATTATTATCTTCATCAAAAGATTACCTTTTAGACACAAAGATACAAGAGAAATGTTGAAGAGGACATTTTGTTTTTAAATATCACAACCCCTTTTAAGGTTTTAGTATAATTTTCTAAGACATTGCTGATCAAGGATATATTTTTTTATAAATAATACTTTTAATGTTAATTAACTTTTCTTAACTATGAATCTTTTTAATTAAGATATTATTAAAATTTCTGTTTTATTGAGTACTTTAATTATTTTTTATTTTCGTTCAAGTAATCAGTAATTATTTAGTGTTTTTCTTCTCTAGTCTTTCATTTAACTTCGAAAAGAGGAAAAAAGCAAGTTGACTAACTAGTCTTCTCGTTTCCAACTTGTCAATTAATTTATGTTTTTCCCTCACAATCTCCTTGAACTCATCAGTCAATGAGTTAGAGAAAAGAAACAACCGTTCCACTAATAATAAAAATCAAACGAAAAATTATTTAGATAGAAATAAAATGTATTTTAAATACTCAATAGAACGAAAATTTTAATAAAAATTCAATAAAAAAATCAAACAACATATAAATAAAAATAAAAAAAGATTTGAAACACTAAATAGAATATTTTTTTAAAAAAATAAAGAATATTCAAATTTATGAAATTAATTAATCTTACTTTAAATAGAAAAGTTGACTTCTTTTTATAGCTATCGTAATATTAAATTATATACTCATTTTTGTGCCAATAATGATTTTTTTCCACGTATTATATATATTATGTTTTTTTATATCACTTTGACTCCAAAATTATTGGTCAAGGTGCATGATTTTTTGCTACTTATCACATCTATTTATCCATAAATGATAGAACACACCCATTAGCTTTAGTTTTCGTGCATTCCCGTGATCGAATATCATGCACCATCCCATGCCAGAGTAACCTCGCCAAAATTGCACTACAATGCAAAATGGATTGTGTAAACAATAAACTAAATTCATATACATCCCCTCCCTTCACCATTTATGTCCTAACTGGAAACATTTCGTTCATTTGACTTATCAAAAAGGTGTTTTAAATCTATGCATAAACTAATCTAGTTTTATCTTTTAAGAAAAAACTTAATTCAGTTTATCTATTGTTAATTGAGAACTGAAAAGTTCATCCAACTAGGACATTAGTGAGACACAAAAGAGAAGTTCAACCAGCAAAATATATTGTGCAAATCCATAATGCCATTCAATTAAGGTTTTTATAGATTACAACACAGCCAGATATAGAAAAGAAAAAACGCAAGTGACTCACATACACGGGATATTCTTAGCCAAATATTTAAACAAAGACAATGCTTGATCATTAAGAGACAAGTTGAGGAGATTGAGGAACAAGGTTCATTGGCATTTGGGATTCAACCACCTGCAGCAAGCCAGTGGCCAATCTTCTTGTTAACTCTTCAACTGGTATCTTCACCACATCACCCCTCATTCCAATGTCTGTAGCATACCTACTGGCACAGTATACTCCAAAAGCTGTCACTGCCATTCCATATACGTTGGTAGTAAGCATTCGAAGAGGTGAGGATAGAACAGCAGCGAGAGGGCCCCCTATGATGGAAACAGCTTGGCCACTTTGTCCAATTCTTCCTTGCTCAGCAACTAGGAGTTCAGTTTTGCAGTAGATAGCAAAGTCTTCACAGTTGTTCTTGAAAACATTATAGCACCCAAAGCCATTTTGAAGCAGATATTTTGCCCGGTGGACGACGATATCATCTTCATCAGAGACTGCAAGAGTACACGTTCCACCACGGGCTTTTGCAAGGAAGAGGGCAGGGGAAACAGCATACTCAAACCGGTACAGGATGCCACCGGCTAGGAAGCAATTCAGGCATGAGAAGATAACCCCATGTTCCTCTTCGGCTGCTGTACATGTTGGGCAACTTTCTCTAGCCCTGGCTGGTGCTGAACTAGTGAGGAGAAGATCTAGTGCAGTACCAGTACCTACTTCTTGCCCACGTCTAGTGAAGTGAATGACTGTGTCATCACCCACATAGATGCCTGTCATTTATTCAGACACACAATAAGAGATTTCGTCATCACACACACTTTGATCTATAAATGAAAGATAACTCAATCTTGATATTTTTTTGTAGTGTATGTGAATTGGTTAATCCTCAACAGCCAATATACATAGATATATGATGAAGTGAGACTCTTAGGATCACAAAAGCAAAAGAAAAAGGAAGAGGGGATGCGAGAACTGGACAGTGTGGATATAGTTGATAAACAAATGTCTAGAAGTCCAACCATACATAAATCATCAAACAGATTTTTAGGAATACCGGTGTAAGACTAAACTATTACATAATTAACACAATTGAATGTAGGATTACATTAGCTACATGGATCCAAATTGTCTTCCACTAAATTTAAGGTTTATCCACTCATTGTTAATGATAGGCAACGGTAGCACATCTTCAATAGTATTAATGTAAGAGACCATTGTCCAACACCCGATATACCTTCAAAATTGCATCTCCATCATTAACATGAGCTCTACCTAATGCTACAGTTTTCTTCACCTTGTTCTCTCATCATATAGTTTTCAATGTCCATGATCCCTATAGTAAAATGAATAGTTTTTTTCTATTATTTAATCTCATTATATATCATGCAAAAAAACCATAATTTAAATCCTGAAAATTTATGCTAGGAGCAGAATGACAGTCAAATCATCCTGATTCTATGGTATGTATCCTTTCTGATTCTATAGAAATGAAGACAAAAATATTAACACTTTGTTCTATTACACAGCTGAAGGTGAAAACCCCTTTTCATGGCTGCCTTTGATCAAAGAGGCAATCATACCAAGGGCCTCATCAAAACTTCACTATATGCCTCAAACAACAAAATAGCAATTCTAACATATTTTAAGAAAATAACCTAAATCATATACTGCTTAGCAATACTTCATTTTCCATTAAACCAAAAACAAAACAAAACAGAAAAGTGAAAAGGGAGAACCGTGATGAGCATAAATGTACGCAGTCCTCCAGGAGTAGATGTGATCCCCTGGTTTCAGGCTCTCTCTAGTTACTCTGCATCCATAGTTTCAAATTCAATTCAACAAAATTTCCCATTTTGTTTTTTCAGACAACAACAAACGCGGAATAAAGAAACCTTAAAAACACGAAAACGATGTTTTTGGTTTGGAGCAACGTAGGAGGAATCGAAATTAAGCGTACCTGTTCGACAGAAGCCCCATGTCAGTTACCGTTGTTCCCTTTCCGAGCAGAAGGGAAGAGGCTCCAATTCCTCTCCTTAATAGTGAAGGGGATTGAAGAAACGGTTGGGGGTGCAATGACGATTTTGCCCTGGCTTCGCCGTTAAGGAATGTCACGGTGGAAATGGCGTTGAAGACGTTGAGTTGAAACAAAACGTGGCAACGCGCTGCTACAATATCATGCTTTCATATATGGGAACTTGCACATTGTACACGTGTGATGGAAAAGATTAAGATCAGCAACACGTGCCAACTTGCGCTTTGCGTGAGGTCCAATGAGGTGGGCTATAAGAATGGGTTTGTAAGCCCAACATCACACAAATCAACATCGGGGAAAATTCTTCTTACACACAATTTTTTTAATTTGCACCCTACATAGTTTTAAATTTCTAAAAATGCCTTTCATTTTAAAAATAAAAATTCAGAATTGAAAATTATACATTCTGAAAAAGTAGATCCATAAGAGATTCAGAAATAAAAATTCGGAAACAAAAATCAAAATTCCATTCCAGAAAAAGAAATCTAGAAACAGAAAAAGGTTCAAAATGTATTTTTATAAGTACTTATTTTATTTAGGGACATTTTCGTTTTTTACATTAAAATTGGATACAATGATATGGTGCAGGAAGTAATTGCGCAACATCGGATGGAAGTAATAATAGGGATGAATTTTGAAAAAAAATTAGGAACAAAATTTTAGTAATTTATAAATTAAAAAGCATATTTTTTTTTTCAAACGTTTTGATATTTTGTCACACATAGTTAAAGAACTTTTTTACTATTGAATAATACTTTTTCTTTTTCTAATCGAATTGGATTGTAGTTAACAATAAAAGAATTAACATGATTATTTATTTAGAATAACATCATTATAAAACTAATTATTTTATTGAAGAAAGTAAATGATAATCAATTTTAAAATCATAAAAAAATAAAATAAAACAAAATGAGATGAAGTGAGTATTGCTTTATCACCCTATATACTTTTTTGTTTGCTAGTAAAACAATTTATTTGTTAACTTGTATATTAGTAAATTTAAGTTTATATAAATTTGTATTTCACTTTTTTTTTATTGTTTTGTCAAAAGAAGTAATAAGCTTATTCATACCTTTTATGCTTTTGAGCAAAAGATGAAAGTGGGAAATGATTTTGTTATGGGTTTTGGAAAAATATAGTGTGAAGTATGTTGGATAGCATTGCCCTAACATGTATGTGGGAATCTCATCATTGACCAACAAAAACACAAACAATGATAGGAGTGATAGAGGGCCCATATCCCTTCTCAATTATTGTTTTAGAATTGAGCAACTTGATTCATGGCCCAACCACTTTCACAAATTCTCTAAGTTTTTTGCTCATATCACACACAATTACCAATTTATATTGCTTCTCTACCAAACCCTTCTCTCCTTCAAGTGAAAAGCAAACAAATAAGAGTGCACTTACCAAACAATAAGAGATACCATACTTCTTCCCACAACAATCCAACCCTTTAGTTAAATGCATTTTGACTTTAAAAAAATTAATCAGATATTTTGACAACCTATTCCAATATATAATTTGTGATTGATAATATAAAAAAAAAAATGGTATTTTCGTTATTTTATGCAAAATTGAATTTTTTTTTAAAAATAAAACAAAATTTGTAAACTGGTGCAAGTTGTCAATATTTACTTTTCAAAATTAATCTATCAATCATCGAGCAATATTCATTAAAAAAAAGTATTACTAAGTAGCTTGAATATAGTTAGATGGAGAAACAAAAATAATTCTAGTTTACTTGAAATGAAAAAGAAATAACAATTTACATGATCTTGAGAAGTAGGTAGGAAATAGAAAGAAATAATTAAATATATTATTTAAGTAGGAGTTGGATTTGTCTATACTTTCTGAGGCACTATTCCTCGAAACCTTTTTAGTTTATGATGCATGTACATGAAAGATGCTGCAAGCCCATGTATAAAATGAAACACATAAAGCAAAACAACAAGTTCTATTTTAATATTGGGATTTTTGCCAATTCTCCACCAAAATTCACCAAAAAAGTGAAGCTCATGAAACCTGTCTCATAGCTTTAAGTGTGATTGGAAAGCCTTTTTGTTTATTGGTTTCATCATGTTTGGAGATATGTTTACCATAATCCAATGAAATAAAGGAAAGAACTCAAGTATCTTTCATGGAACCCTAATGAGCCTAATATGGTTTTATGAGACACTTAATTAATATATTAATTGATGATAGTGTTGTGTATCTTTACATTAGAATACTCTCCCATTACCTAGTTCATAACATCTTCAATATTGTCACCATCTAACCCCTTTTGTGAATTGGCAATCTATGACACTTATAGGGTTTGTCTTTAGCAAGAATTAAATATTTGGAGAATGTGGAAATTAACAAACACATAGCATAAAGTGGTTTGGAGTTGGAATAGTTAGGCAACTTCTTCTCTCTTTGTCTCTTTCTCTCTCTCTCTCTATCTATCCTTTTTCTTTCCCTCTTGGTGGTGATCACTTTTGTTAGTGAACTTGCAACTTTCTAAAAGATCTAAACAAATAGCTTATAGGGTACCTCCAAGCATATGATGGGGTGGTGGGGTTCCATAAAAAATGTCAGCATTAACTGTTAACCCTAGAAAACACATGTCCTTATCTTATCTCACCAAGGAACAATAAAAAGAAAAGAAACAAAAAACACCAAAAATAAAGATAGAAAAAAGAGGTCAATTACAAACTGCCAAACTGGCCTAGGGTCTAGAGCCTAACTTGCAAACAATTGCTACAAAAAAAAAATACTATAGAATATTATTTTTAGGATTTTGATATATTAATACCCTATTTAGTAAAAACATACCTTTCACTTTTAATAAATTAATATTTTTTTTTATTAATTTTAATATAAAGTATTATTATATTATTATAAGTAGTATTAAATATATGTATTTTAGTGTTCACGATGTCAAGGAAAATTTTCTCCTTTAGTTATGGTTGAAAATTCACACACTCATTAGATATTAGGGTATTTTATTAGTATATAAAAAGATACAAATTTAAATCTTATGAATTGGTTTTATCAAATTGAGTTATATTTAGTAGGTACTTATTAAAAATTATATATATATATATATTAATGATTAAATTTTACATTATACAATTATTAATTATTATTGTAATTGCCGTGCCTTCTACATGTTAAGTTTATAATTTTCTTTGTTTATATTATTTTATTTTTAAATTAAAAAAATATTTTAGCATATAAGTGTTTTTAAATTAAAAATAATAGTAAATAACCAGTAGTTATATATTAGATGTTTTATATCATTTTAATTTATTATAAATTTTTTAGTACAAAAAACTAACTTAATAAAGTTTTAACATTAAGCTAACAATTTATAGGTTCTATGCTAACTAACTTAACTGTTGGTCTTGCTAAACATAATTTTTATAGGCCAGACATGCATTCTATTTAAAAAAAGCTGTTTTAAAAGCTAATCATATTAGTAATAATTAGGTAAGTGTTTTAAAAGAAAAAGAATAAAACACAATCTTTAAAAATATTTATTATTTTCTGAAAATGTATATGTATATATATTAGTTTTAATTTTTTTGAAATATATTTATGTGTTTGTGCTTGTTTTGAAAGTCGAATAGTTTCTGAGTCTGAATTGGATCTTGACGAAAATAATCCATGGCTACATTTTACTTACCACTGGATTATATAAATAACAGTTATTTTAGGTAGTTTTTCATATTGATAAACATGCGAATAAGTATTTAAAATTTGAATTTTCACAGGCCCAGTGTTTGGTAGCAACAGAAGGATAATGGAAATGGAATATCTCAACAACTGTTCCACTGCAAAGCTAACTTCATTCTCCAATTACAACCTATAATCATATCTTTGTCCACACAATTACAAGTTTCAACAACCGAATTATGGATTTAATATTATAATAACCAAATTATTCATTAAATTCAATTGCCTTACCTTAAAAGTGTATAAGTTAATATTTTACGTTTAGTATCAGATAAGTAATCTCATTCAATTTTGGTAACCGATTAATCGCATTAATATATATTAAAGATGTTCAATAAATAATAGTTATATAAATTTTTTACGAATTATGATTATGTCTTACCAAATTCATCTGACATAAATATATCAATATATTTTCTTATAAAACAGAGATCATGCTATAAATCAGTTAACAACTGTTATTTGATTGATTATGCCTATCATAAGAAAGATTTACTATACACTCTTTATACAGATTACTTACTTGTCGAATTACTTTTTTCAGGTTAATCCCGACTGAACACTAATAATTAAAGGAGAAAACTTGAAAACAGAAACTAAGAAACAACTCACACATAAACAATTCTACAATCAATTTCATGTAAACTCCTCTTTATCTATACCGATATCATATATAAATAAAGAATTTATAATTACTATGAAATCAATTGCATGATAAGGAACCGAAATACATATTCTCAATCTCACGAGATTATCTAAATATATAGTTTTCTACTTAATATTTTTTGAAAATCATAAAAGTTAATGAGTTTACCTCTCATTTAATGAATTTTTTTTTGGTTTTGCTTTTAATAAATTTTAGTAATTATAAAATATTTATTAGAATGCAATAACAATATTAGAATGTAAGGTTTGGTGCAAAGCAAATTGTACTGCTGACACTTACCACATTGAAGAAGAAAAAAAGATAGTAAAAGACAAAAAGAAAAGAGGGCAGTTAGTCAGAGGAGCATGAGAGAGACACGTGTTTAATAATGGAAACCGACAGGGACAAGTTTATGGATATACCCGCATTTATTATTTTTTTATTTCAAGAGAAAAATCAAAATTTAAATTTCGTGAAATATTATTCTTCCAGGTTTTGTTTTGGTAACCCAAAATCTCAAAAGATTAAGGGTTACATAGATATATTCTTAATCTTTTAAAATATTTTTTAACGATCAAATTTATCTTTATATAGAAACGTAAGGCTCTAGAAATATTACATTTTGTTGATTTATCAATATTTAATTTAATATTTATAGTTCATTTTTATTTTAAAAAATAAATGGAAGTTACCCACAGAACCATCTCTCTTCGGCATTGGCTACTTTATTGACCTTTGCGTCGCACGTGGGACCCTTGTTTTCACTACACGCTTCACACGAACTGAAATGATCCCACAGTGGGTCCCACGTCGAGAAAAATTTAAAAAGGCACGAATCTTCGTGAGGGCGCAGGGGTCTACTGGGTTGACGCGTGTACAGTGGCACTGGGACCCACTTTCTCCCACCACTGTCCAAAAACCTTACATCCAAATTTACTTTTTTTAAGAAAATTATTTAATAGTAATTTAATATTATTTTAATGTCATGCGTAGGAGAAGGGTTGGCACGTGGGGTCCATGGCGTAGGACCCCTTGCCCTTATCGCTGCCTAACCCCGCTCACTGGCCCCCAACTGCTTTATATTTTATGGCACTTTTTCTGTTTTCTTTCTTTTCAACAGAATATTTATGTTTAATATTTATCAACTCTCTCAATAATTAATATTCATCAAATTTAGTTCACCATTTCTTAATATTTTTTTTTTATCTAATTACAGCTTTTGTTCACTGTGTTTAAGTTTAAATATGTGAATCAAATATGTTTGTGGCTTTCTCTTATAATTTATTTATAATAAAAGTATTTACTTTGTATTTAAGGTGACAAAACTGACTTTTCCTAATTCATTTTAATCTAATTAGTTTTCATTTGTACAATAGTTAGTTCTTAAAAAATAGAATAAAGTAGAGTGATGCAGCATAAATAAACGGACTAGAAATCTTGGCATTTCTCATCCAAGGATAAGTTTATTCTTAGTTTTTTTTATAGCATTTTTTATTTTTTCAATTTTTGTTTTTTATTTATTTTAATAACATATATATATATATATATTTTAATTATATTGGATTGGATGTGTTTGTCAATAAAAATAAAGACATTTTCTTCCTGTTTTGTTAAATGATGTTTAAATCTTTTAACTTATGACTGCGAGAGCTTTAATGTAATTTATTTATTGTTTCATTTAGATATTTTTAGACCTAATATATATATATATATATATATATATATATATATATATATATATGAAAATTTTTTTATAAAAAAAAATATAAAAAAGATTATA
>Ga0123342_1006682_pt1 | contig 15816 bp, 11 predicted proteins | sample Turbeawhitnodule_FD_89960 | JGI IMG/M metagenome (GOLD analysis project Ga0123342, IMG submission 89960) | Root nodule microbial communities of legume samples collected from Mexico - Turtle bean Mexico white nodule | ecosystem: Host-associated > Plants > Roots > Nodule | place: Mexico: Nepantla... | reverse complement strand
TTTATTTATTTAAAATATTTATATATTTTTTTTTTAGAAAAAAAAGATATATATTTTTTTAAAACTATTTATAAAAAAATATATATAGATATAAATATATATATATATATATTTGCTTCCCAGGATCAGGCACGTGTTATTCCCTTCCATTTTGATTATTTTCAAAACTGTTTTTCTAAAGAATTTCACACTTCTCAGCAACCAATTTCTCATCCAGATTCTAAATTAACAAGTTGTTTCCAAAACAAGTGTTCTTAAAAACACAAAACAGAAACAGGTGGGAGATGCTTTCTCATTCTCTTACTCTAATTCTTCAGTGCTTTGTTCAAGTGTTCATAGGACAAACCAGAAAACCGAAATGCGATCAAATGTGCTCAGGCACAATCAAATTTTAGAAAACAGTAAACTAACAAAGGCTAGATCTTCTGAATTCAAGTATTTTTTTTTAAATACCAAGGTGACATGGCCAATAACAGCGTAAAACTCAAATCCATCAAGCAAGATAAAAAACAGACTGATCTCGCGCTAAATTGATATTCAAATGAGAGAAATTGAGTAAGCAAATGTTATTAGAAAAGGGATTAAGATACAAATGCAGTGAAAGTAGTGGAAAGTACCTGGATGAGAGCGGTGAAAACAGCGAACATGACGTAGAGGTCAATGATCTGAAAGAAAGAGAAAAATTGGGGTTGGAAAAAAGGGAAAAAAGAGTGTAGAGATTTTTTGAACGAATGGAGAAGGAAAGAGAGGAACCTTGAGATTTGTGGGGGTTGCGGCATAAGCAGACCAAAGAGCTCGGAAAAGGTCTTGTGCATCCTTGCTGCTAGACCTCGCCATTCTCTCAGATCTTCGCGATTTGGCAATGCACCACAAAAACCCTCTTCTCTTCTCTTCTCTTCTCTTCTCTAAACTCCAACTTCAACGCACAGAACTCTAAAGTCGTCTTTGCCAAATCACTCCAAGAAATTTCCATTTTTTTTGTCTGTTGGGCTTAGGCCCTAACCCACTTAAAAAAAAAATAGCCGATTTTTTTTTATTTCAACTTCTTTATTACTTAAATTTATTTATTTGTCGTGTTAATAAAAATAATTTAAATAGCAAGAGAACAAAACTTGCATAGGTATAAAAGAGATTCTTTTCTCTAATGTATTTAGAATTTAAAAAATTTCACACATTAAATACTTTTATAAATAGTATCATTTTGCTGCAATCAAAATGGAAAAAAAATATATGTAAGGAAAAGTGAGATTAGGGAAGAGTGAAGGAGACATTTACCAATTTTAGTGGTTTCAAAATTTACAAATTATAAGTCCCATAAATTTAGCAGCTTCCTTTTTTTTTTTTTTTTGTCTTTTCTCTCATTTCTTCTTTCTTCTTCCCTCTCCCTTCTTCTCTTCTGACAAGTGCCTAAGCTGAAATGGCGTCGTTTTTGTCTATTCTCCCTGCCGTTTCCGCTCGTCCCATTCCCAGAGCCTTCTCCCTCACAAGACCTCCTTTTCAAGCTCACCCCAACATGCATTTCAAAAATCACCGGTTAGTACTCCAATCCCCTCCCCCGACTTCACAATTTCTTCTCTTTCATTTTCTTTTTCTGGTTTAATTTTAAAAATAAAACTGGAATTCTTGTTTTTTCTGCTATTTGTCAGTGTTTGGAACACGTGGGCCGGGAAATTAGTTTACTGGGTTTGGGTTCTTTGCTTGTTCGGTGATGGGTGGTTTGATTTCACACTCGTCAATTTCAGTTTGAGGGTGGAAGTGGATGTAATAGATTGTAAGTTCAATTTCAGGGTTGTTCAGTGAAGGAGTTTATGCTAGTGGTTTCTGTTCTAAGGATTTTAGATATTTGGTTTGGGGTGGTAAAAAGAAACTAAGTCTTTTTAGGCTACATAGAACTGTAAGGTGGGGTTTCAGCATGTTGTAGGTTAACTTATTTAACAAGGATCAATGGTTTACATTGGATTGTAACTAAAAGAATTTGGTATTGATCAAGGAAAGCACTTATGTAGTAATTTTGTGCTGCAGTGTACATACTTTTTTCAATATAATTCTCAATTTTTTGTGTCGCATGTGACAAACACTTTGCATTAAGTTTAGATGGTCTCTGCTTAGCTATTTGGTGATGGTCATGCATTGTTACCGTGGCACAGGCGCACAGTTCATCACTTTTTACGTTATCATTACAGGACCTCCTTTTAGGAGAACCTGGTGGTACGCGGTGAATTCAGTATGCTGTGCATGGTATGGGAATTTCAGTATATGAGGTATACAGGGTTATTTAGGGAGCTATGTAACTAATACTGACCAAGTTTGACTTCCCCTTTGCTTAATGGGGATATGGTATGGTGATTTTGGTACAGAGGGTTATTGTGGAAGTTACGTAACAATGGTGATTGATATTGATCAAGTTGGCTTCCCCCTTTGCTTAATGGGTCCTGATTGTTGAATGATCCTAGACATGATTTAAATATCTATGGAATGCTGCCTAATGGTTTATGTATACTGTTCTGCAGGTTTGCAGTTAATTTTAGTTATGCAGAAGCAGGTGTCAGTGCTGATTCTAAATCCAACACCATAGATGTTGTGGCTGATGTTAAAAGTGAACGGGTATGTATATATCTCATTCTTTTAATAATATGAGGCATAGATTATGTATTTTTGGATCTTTTTACATAAAAGTTCTTGCATTTATGTCTCTTTTTGTAGATTGTAGTCTTAGGAGGAAATGGCTTTGTTGGTTCTGCCATATGCAAGGCAGCAGTATCTAGGGGCATAGAGGTCATAAGCCTAAGCAGGTTTGAAAAATGTCCAACCAATTGCCTGCATCTGTCTGTCTATCCGTTTCCTCGTCTCTGTATTTTGTTTTTGCTTATTTAACAAACATTTTGTTTTACAGGTCAGGGCAACCTACTTACACAGGTGCATGGGTAGATCAGGTTACTTGGATTTCAGGCATGTTAACTTAACCTAATAATAAACAGATACATCATTATTTTCTTTATATTGATTAAGGGAATCTGAGCATACACACAAAGAGGGTAGGGTGAGAGTAAAACACCATGTGGATTGTTGAGAAGAGCAGGCAGCTATTAAGATCAATAATGATGCATATAATTTACTCACTTCATATAGTCAACCAATATGTTTATGTTACAGAACTGTGCATATTTATATGTTGCCTTTCTAATTGTGCTTATGTTTATACCCTTTTATAGATAAAAGACATGCAGACGTAACAAAAAATTATGGCACAATCTTAGCACAGGACTTTGGAGTTTTGAAGTTGATATTAAGCATTTGATTGATAGATGTCAAATTAGTGTATTATGAATTCATGGTAACTCAGAATTAACTATGATAAACAGGATTTGCTTTGAATAGTTCTGCAGATTTTAATAGACTGTGATTGGACCTATTAAAGTATAATGTCAATGTTAATATGTTATCTTTAATATTATCTTCTTTACTGTTCCTTGCAATTGTTGGTGTATATCACGTTAGCCTGAAGGTACACACACCTAGTATGATCTGATAGAAAAGATCCTATTGTTTCCTCTGATATTTGGTAGCATGTTAACATAATAATCATATCATTGAATGTATATTATGAAATATACAAAATATAATGTGTTGCGGCATATAAACAATTTTTCAAGTGATATCCATTTTTTCCTTCTGGAGGCTAATCAGTATATTGCCTGATGTGCAGGAGATGTTTTTTATGTAAACTGGGATGAAGTACTTGTTGGAGCTACTGCAGTTGTTTCAACACTTGGAGGTTTTGGTAGTGACGAACAGATGAAAAAAATTAATGGCGAGGCTAATGTTGTGGCTGTGAATGCTGCAAAGGAATATGGTGAACCATCTCATTGAGCACTAATTTGCAGTTAAATTCACCTGTGTTCGACCTTTATTATTCATGTTAGACTATATTTTAGACAGAGTTTCATTCATACCCTTCCATAATGCAAGACGTAAACTTTTGATAGCAATGTTCTCTGATCTTTATGAAACAAGCATCAACCTCATTTAAATTATTTAATTGTCATATGTTACCACAGGTAGGTAGTTTTATTTGAACAAATGTAATGAATTGTCTAACAGTATCATTACATCAAGAAGATCTCAACTATTTACAAATATGCTAGTAGGAGACGGATCCATATGTAATTTCTAGAGTTCTTTTCTCCGAAGAGATTCTATTCTTATCTGACACTTTGCTGTCTCCAATTTGCTCTGCTTTATTTATTTTTTGAGAATATTTATGGATCTAGGGAAGGAGTAGTGGAATTAACCAATGCAACTAATTTTATAACTGCAAATTACATCATTTTCAGTTGTCACTTAAAATTTGATCAAGCAATAGGATCAATGGTAGGTAAGGTTTAGTTACTAATTGTAATAATGTCATCTGCAATGCATGTGATGTGATTAGTAATGAAATCTTGCTCGAGTAATGAATTAATGAAATATAAGGAAATAGTTATGACCTGGACTAACAAGCAGCTAACTCTGACTTACCAGTTGTGTCAAAAAATCCCTTGGCACTTTCCCAATTCTTCAGCATGTTCATTTTGCACAAAATTTTCTTCACATTTCAGCTTGTTGGTTTGGATGAGAAATTGTTGTAAGCCGTTGTCTTACATTCACGTTAATTCTATTGAGATATGTGTATACTTGCATTCTATTCGGGGTATTTCTTCTTTAGATGCTTTGAATTTATGAATGGAACCATAGATTAATAAATTAATGTGCTATTCTGTTCTCACTCACTTCTGCATTGCAGGAATTCCCAAATTCATCTTGATCTCAGTTCACGATTATAACTTACCATCATTTTTACTTTCCTCTGGGTACTTCACGGGAAAGAGGAAAGCAGAATCCGAGGTTCTCTCTAAATACCCCAGTTCAGGTCATTATTCTAGTCTGTCATGAACTTAAACTAAATTGATATTCCAAATTTGTTAATAAGGATCCAATGGTTACTTATTTGCTGATAGCATCACCAGACCAGATCTGTAAACGATTCAATTTGTTGAATTGAAAAGACTATTTTGAAACAAATATAGCGAAAGCTCGTTGAGGATCCTGCAATAGATTTTCTGGAAGATGAATATCATATTTTTTCAGGATATAAAGCTAATGGATAGGTCTTAATGTTTTTATTGATTGCATTCTTGAATTTCACTGTCATGTTAACATCTTCAGGTATTGTCTTAAGACCTGCGTTCATATATGGGAAAAGGAGAGTGGATGGTTTTGAGGTTCCTCTGGATTTGGTAGGGGAGCCAGCAGAAAAAATTCTACGAGCAGTAGAGAACTTCACCAAACCTTTAAGCTCTCTTCCTGCATCTGATCTACTCTTGGCTCCACCAGTTAGTGTTGATGATGTTGCATTGGCAGTTATCAATGGTGTCACAGATGATGACTTCTTTGGCATTTTTACAATTGATCAGATCAAGGAAGCTGCCAATAAAGTACGGGTATGATCTACCTACATGTGGGAAGTCAACCGAGATAAAGCTGCAATTACAAAATTTGTACAGGGAGGGAGTAACTACATTGAGGTCATTTTCCTCGCTGCGTTAATAGCAGTAGCTTTTGGAGCAAAATCATGAGTAATGGTGTTAAAAACATATATAATACAATAAGGCAAATTCTCCCTCCACCATATTTTTCCTCTCCATCTCCATATTAATTGCGAATATTAATTGCAAAAAGTCAGTTTTGACCTTTTTAAAAAATTTAAACAATCTTAAATGAAACATAACTTCACCTTTTTAAATAACTTTAACTACATCCCCACACCCACATACGTCTGAAACATTTTCATTCTTTTGTTGTACTCAATGTTTTTTAGTTCAGGAATATTTTTTTAAAGTTTTATACTTTATTGTTGCATTTTACTATTTTTTTTCTGAACTTTGTAGTTTTAAAAAAATAAGCTAATGAAAACACAATAATTGAAAAACTTAATTGGACTATCAATCACCCCAAGCAACCACCACCAGAAAATGAAAATAGAAAACACCATATTTTTTACCATACTTAATAAGAGTATTGATAGAATTTTAAAATACATTTTTTTACCATACTTAAAATGAGTATTGATAGAATTTTTAAAAAAAATATGACGGTGCTGGGGGAGAGGTATGGAGTGAAGTATGGAGGTGAAGGGAGAGTTTGCAATGCAATAAACGAGTTTCTCACATGTATATCAAGTGTTAAGGTCTAAAAAGTGATGTAGAAAACAAGAGTAAGCAAAAAAATAATTAAAATATGAAACTCATCTTAATAGGTGCGTTAACAATACGATTTGTTGAAAAGTGGGATTTCATTAGGAAGTGTAAACAAAATCTTCCTTGGAATATTAGACACAACAACCATCAGCCATTCTAGTAACCGTGCTTTTGGGCCCTACGTGGTTTATGTGTAAAATTGACAAGACTAATAGGCATTTGTGAACTGTAAATAAAAACTTAAATGATAGTTAATATTTTCAATGAAGAAATAACTTGCGTCTAGATCATGTTATTTACACTGTACATGAACACTAGTAGAATACCAACGATTTGTCCATAAGCTGTTTTAAGCTTATTTTAACCAATTTTCATGGATAATATGCGAAAACAATTTAACAATTTTTCTTAATTGTAGAAATAACTTGTATATAGACAAGTACACGATAAAAAAAAAACTTAATGAATAAGAACAATATTAAATAAACTATTTACCCAAATGTATCCAATAGAAATAACTTAAATCATACCACAGACTAAATTAGACGTATGATGATATTCAACTTTGGCATCGACGCAAGCATGGTTGGGCTCTCATAAGCCATCATATAGACCCAGTAACACCATTTCAACTCTCCTTGTGAAGTTAAGAAAAAAAGTAATAAGTGATGGGATCACTTTTCTCTCGCTAATACCCAACTACTAAATACAGACATTAAACAACAACAAAAAATTATCCATTTTAAAGTTCCGCGATCCAAACCAAATCGAGCAAGAAATTCATGTCTGCAGCAGACAGCAAAAACACTTCCTGAATATATCCAGTAAAATATTGCTAAGAAAACTAGCACCGGGGCTTCAAAATTTATGAGCCAGCCTGTCCAATCAGATCATAATACCATAGCTCTGATTTCCCAAAGAAGCTACGATGAAGATCAATAACCCAATTGTTGAGAAATAATCACAATAAGAACCCATTTGACTCTACTTGAAGATGTAGTTGTTTATATTTGTCTTCTGTTTTGAATGGATTGTTGAACAACATACCTGTCATCATCATAACACCAATCATTATACGAAAAGAAAGGAAAACATACAGGTAGAGGTTTGTTTGAGATAACCCAAACAGCTCACTAAACATGTAAACCAGACAGTTTTTTATGCAAACAGCTCAATAATCACTAATTATGTAATCATATTATTCTGTGCCAAAAATAATTTCCTTCAATCATGTGTTTCAATTGAATGAACAATTATATATAGCACAAAGACAAAAACTAAAGTCTTTTAAGTAATGAAAAGTTTAATAATACTCAGATAATCCAAAACACTATATTTTGTTAAAATAATAATAAAATTTATCAATTACCTATAGCAAGTTAGATATATGCTTGAATAACAAATGACCAACATTAATCATAAATAAAACTTGCTTAGCACTTACTTTCCAGTATAGAAGCCAGCAGAATACCAGGCATTCAAAACAGCAGCAAGATCCGTTTCAGGACCATTAATTTCTTCAGGTTCAGAATTGTTTCTCTCTTTTCCTGAATTGCATGTAGCAAACACAATTATAATGATCACCAAATAAACTAAAAAATTGAGATAGTAATGAAATAAAGCCCCATATCTAGATAACAAAGTAAAGCCATAGAAACATAACAAGGTCGAAGGACATTAAGCATTTGATAACTGTGATAGTTTCATCAACAAACTAAACAAAACCCAAGAAGGAAAGAGGAAATATTTATGTTACAATATGTGAATCGTTTAAAAACCAACATACATTAAAACAGTTGATACCAAACTTTATAAACAACAAGTGATGGCAAGTTATTATTGCCAACTAGAATGTAATTCAATTCTTAACTCATCAAATCAAATTACAATGGTTCACATGAAACTATAAACTACACAAACATTGTGAGAAAAACAATGGATTTACCTTCATTTACATTAAAATCACCAGATATGGTTGTTCTAATAGTAGACAGTGCCTTCTCTGCAGCTCCCATTGCCATTTTGCGAATTTTATCATCTTCACAAGGAAATGACATTTTATGATCCATTTCCACAGAAGCATTGTTACAAGGCTTGCCAACAGATAATCCACCCAAAGAGCAACCATGAACTGTGTTCATGGTTGCTGGCAGACATTGACTATAACAGGGGCAACATGTACAGACAGCATTTGGATCAGAAACTTGGTATGCAGCCATTGAATACTCTTGAGAATTAGAATATGGTACACTAGAACTAGAAACAGCAGCCTCATTTTGGTAATTCAAAGTGCCATATTGATTGAGTTGCTCCAAAATCTTCACCCTTTTCTCCTCAAGTTCATAATACTGCGCAACTAACTGATTATAATCATCTACACCTTCCGCATATGCATAACCGCTCTGCCCACTCTGGATGCCTTGACCACTTATTGAATCTAGGCAAGATTGGTCTACCAGTGACTCTATGTGATGATCCTCTTCCAGTTTTGACTCATTACTAGTCTCACCTGAATCAAGCACGTCAGTAGCTGGAATATGGTCATTCGGGTCAGCATCCCTGAGTTCAATAAAGCAAAACAAATTGAGAAAAATGAATAACAATAAAAACTACTGCCGTGTACTATAAGCCTATATCGTGACCTAATTTCTCTTTGACAGCATTAACATTGAAAAATCATTTGAGACCTTTTCTTGGTGGCATAACAGCATCAAGCTATGACGGTTTATGTTCGGTTTAATGCACTCCATCATACAATTATGAGAAGTGGAAGGCTAAACAAAGACTAAAATTGTCCAGTGTAGGACATACTAATAATAATGCCGATACAACTTGTTACACGTTTGAGAAATACCACGGAATGCACGGTAGCTCGATAAAAAAAAAAAGAATATATATTATTTAATAAACACGAAGAAGATTGAAGCATGTTTCAATCGAGTGTTTTGGTTCAACAATTATACGCTCACTAATGCGAGTTGAATCGAACCTTGTAGGGTCGGAACTTGCGAAGTCAACATAAGAGGCTTTTTCTCCGATCACTGTCTCCGCCTCTTGAGCGACGGCGTCTTTGTTCTTGCCGCTGATATGCATTTTCTGTAAATATATAAATTGCGAATTTAATAGATAAACACATAATTTGAATGGCGAAGAGTGATGGTTACGAAATTATTTGGCATTAGAGAGAGAGAGAGAGAGAAGAGAACCTTGTAAGTGGAAATAGCGTGGTCGAAGGCAGTGATGAGAGCTGAATCGTCCCATAGATCTCCTTCCTTCTTCCCCATGCTCTGTTTTTCGATTTCGCACCTTCCTTCTTCCCAATCCTAAAACCCTTTCGAATTTAAACCCTCACACCACCATCAAATGATACAAAAAATTGAAGGGGTAAAAAGTCACAAACCTATTTTCAGATTAAGTATAATTATATATTCTTAAATAAAATATTTAAAGAATAACAGAAAATTAAATAAAAATAATTCAAAACATTTAAAAAAATATCTACCTAAATTATTAGTTATTGATATAGTTGATAAAGGAGTTAAAGGCAGATTTACACGGAGCATATATATGTTTAATACTATCATCAAGTTAATAGTTAATAGTTTTGACTTGATCATTGTAACATTATAATTATCAACATCTCTACATAAAATACTAAAAATTATATTCTTGAAAATCAAACAATTCTTTCTTGTGCCAAAAAACAAAAAAAATTACAGGGTTTAGTAAAAGCGACTAGAAAAAATCTATTTTTGAGAATAAAAGTTGAAAACAAAAATGTAGATGTGAATTTACTTCAGTTTGTTGATAACATCTTTTTCATTTGTGAGTTCACTATGCAGAATATCATGGTTATCAATGTTATTCTAAGATGTTTCGAATTAAGTTCTGGTCCTAGAGTAAATGTGGTGAATATGTACTACGAAATTCTACATTGTAGCCTAATGGAATTACCTTTCACTTACTTAGGCCTGCTTGTTGGTGGTAACCCATCTAGATGTTCTTTTTGGGAACCTGTGCTATCAAAGATTAGAAAGAAACTTTCGGTGTGAAAAGAGAGGAACCTATCCTTTGCGGGAAGAATATGTCTTATAAAAATCTGTTTTTAATGTCATGCCTCTGTTTTTCCTATCTTATTTTAAAGCCCCGAAAGGAGTGAGCAAGGAAATTATAAAATTACAGAGAAATTTCCTACGGGGATGGGGTTCGGAAGGGAGGAAAAATGCTTGAATTGGTTGGGAGAATATTTGTAAACCGAAAGAGGACGGGGGACTCGGTATCAAGAGCATTGATATCTTTAATAACGCACTCTTGGAAAAATGGTTATGGAGATTGAGATCTCCCGAGCATGGCCTTTGGAAGGTTGCACTGGAATCAAAATATGGGTCTTGGGGGACTGCAAATTCAGTTACACCGACTCAAAATGGGTATAAATCTAGATGGTGGGATGACTTATCGAAAGTAAGCCTCTCAGACCAAGGAAGCAGTTGGTTCGTTCCAAATTTGGTTTGGCAAGTAGGATCGGGGAAGAAGTTCAAATTTTGGGAAGATGAATGGTTTGATAATTCTCAGCTTAAAGAGAGATACCCCAGAATTTACAATAACTCCCGGCTTAAAGATAACCCTATTGGGAGATTTGGAAGTTAGTCTACAAAGGGGTGGAAGTGGGCTTTTAGTTGGAGAAGGGAATGGTTCGAGTGGGAAAAACCTATGGTTGAAGATTTTATGGCAAGTATATCACAGGTTCCCCTACATCAAGATAAGGAGGATTTATGACTATGGAATGGCCCTCCCTCATATAGTTTCTCAGTAAAATTTGCCTATAAAATTCTAACAAATCATGGAACAAGGAGTGTCCAGGAGGTGTTTGCATATCTTTGGAATCTGAAGGTTATGCCATCGACGCAGTTTTATGTGTGGAGAGCCTTATCAGATAGGATAGCAACAATGCTAAACCTGTATAAAAGAAGGGTGATGTTGACAAATACATTATGTGTCTTATGCAAGAGGGAAGAGGAATCGATATCACACATTCTTGTTTCATGCAAGGTTTCAATCTTAGTTTGGAATATGTGCAATAGGTGGCTTGGGATTAGTTCGGTGAATCATAATGAGGTGGTTAAAATTTTTGAACAATTTTCCACCATTTGCTTTAACAATGAAGGCAATAAGTTGTGGAAAAGCATATGGGTTTCTGTGATATAGTGTACTTGGAAGCATAGAAACAAAACTATTTTTAATCATGCAAAGATAGATGCTGAGGAAATTCTCACCATGGCACAAGTCCAATCATGGGCATGGTTGAAACATAAAATAAGGAAAGTTAACTTCTCCTTTTCTGATTGGATTTTATCACCCTTAATTTGTATTAACATGGTAACAAAATAATTTTGTGAGTATAATTGTTTAACTTGTTCACTTGTTCTATGGTTTTGAATTTAAATTTGTTGCATGTTTATTGTTGTCAAATAGAACTGTTATGCTTTGATATCTGTCATATGGATGAGAGAAGAGAAAGGTTAAGTTTTTTTGGTTCAGGTGATGATGTTACACGAATGGTGGGGTAGTATGGTGTAGTAGGTGCAGAATACGTGGTAAGTTTGAAACAAGGAAGCCAGGTCCTATAGCTGCTATTTGGAGTTTAAGAGTTTAATGCAGAAGGTGTTAAAAGTTGTCAATAAAGAATGGTAGATGAGCATCAACATCTTTAATCACATATAGGAGTTATCTTTGTGGAGACGTTGTCTTAGTAGAGTCAACACTGTTAATTCTGGAAGTTGTGGAATATGTCAAAGTTATTGTATCCATGTTGTTGGTTTTGGAAATTATCTTGAAATATTGGTTTATGCAGAAGTGTTGAGGTAGTTATGTTAAAAAGGAAGGGATAGATCAAGAAGCTAGACTTTAATTTGTCTTTTCTTGTAATGCTTGAGGTTTTATGACTTTGGAGTAAGTTAATCTTACTCTCTTTTGTATAAGGATTAGGACACCCCTCAAGTGTTACTTTTTATTTTATTTATTCATTCTTCACTGAAAAAAAAAAACAATTATTTCTTAATAATAAATATGCAATATATTACACTAAAGCTTTAAAATGCACATTTATCATGTTATATCATTAATATATTGGTACAAAAGTTATTCACAACCTTTTATATAGAGAAAGTGGTTGTTTCATATAATATCAATAAATTATCGAGATTTTAAGGTTTTTATCCAAAATTTACTATGTTGAATTCCACAATTGATAAAAAAAGGTTGTTCTAAAAAATAGTCATGTTAGTTATAATATTATAGGTTTATGGTTTGAAAAATGAATGAGAAGAAAGCGTGTTTCATAGTTCAATAATGTTTTTTCTCCAAATAAAAGAAGGAAATTACAAAAGATACAGGAGAGTGATATAGATGACAATGGAAACTCCTATGAAGAAGAATTTGGTTTGTTTAGGAAGAAAATTATTAAGTAACCTTATTAATGTAACATTCCATCATGAGTTCTTAAAATTAATAACTTGGTTGTGTACTGTCTACGGCCGAGAGGTTGGCCGATAGGAAAACTGAAAGGTGAAAATTAAATAAATAAATAAATAAATATTTGTTATGGAAAAGCCCATCTAAAGGGCCCAAAACATAAAGGGTGTGCTTAAAGAAGATCAGGTGCAAAGAGTAAAAACCCAACTGGAATTGAAGTCCAATAAGAAAGTGTTATAAATAGGTGATCAACCCAAGAGGTAAGTAGAGTGAATTTATCTGATAATTAACTAGTACCAATTCTTACTTTGGCATCGGAGCACCTTTTAGGTACACACTCATCCATGAGAGGAAACCGAGACCAAGAACCGAGAGATCCAATTGACCTAGCCCAGAGAAATGAGAGTCTACAAGTCATATCCAAGTCCAAGCCAAAAGCCCATACCAAGAACTTGCACCGAGAAAGAAGACCAAGAAGTCAACAGTCTCAGAAGAAAGAAGATTGTTTCTAGGCCCTTGCAATAATAGATCTCATAGAGAATGGTGTAGATGAGTAGATTTCGGTCAATGAGACCAGTGAGAAATTTAATTTATCCTTTGCACGTACTTTTTTTTTTTTGCAATAGGAAATCTCATATTTGTTTTGGTCAAACAAATTTGGTTTATGCTCAATAAAGGAGCTAAGATAAACCAATTTCAAGGAGGAACAAGAGGGGAAGTAAGGATTGTGTTTGCTAGTATATATTATGAGATGTAGTGGAGTATTTGTGGCCTAAATTCTTGGAATCACATTAAGAGAACAACCTCTTTGATTTAGAGCAATATGGCTAAGTCTATAAGGTAGTGTCTTTTAGCTTAAGGAGGTATACACTTGAAATTGTTTGGTTCTTAGTCTTTACGTGGCATAATGGTTTATGCTTTTATGTAAGTTCGATTACTTAAATTGGTGGTGTTGGTGCAACAACATGATAATAAAGGAGAAGGCTCATAGTACATAATTTTGCCCTTGAAGCTCTAAAAGCTAGGTATTGTATAGGTTGGCTAGTTGTTGAGGTTATATGTAGCTACATAAGAATGTAATAATGTTTGGGAGGAGGTGTCGCCATACATGTTAATTGTTTTGGTGTATTTGCTTTGCATATTAGTTGTGTGTTTGATCATGGTGGAAATTTTGCTGCAAAATACATTTTGGTTGCCTAACTTTTGAAAGTACATTTAGTTTGTGGATGTATCAAATGTTAGGAGTGAATATTTGGTGGAATTATTCTTGGGGAAGTGTAGCTTTTGAAGATTTAACCAATGTTGAAAAAATAGTTACTCTAAGGAAAGTGGTGAGTTTTAATACATCTGCTTCCTTACTCAATTTTTTTAATCCAAATTTTAGTGTTGATACAATAAGAGTGTTGTTAGACATAAGTATGGTGATTTTGGAATTTTTTTGTCTACTTGTGAACTTTAAGATTGACTTGGAGGAAGACTTATTGCAAAATACATTCGGATTGACTATCTCATGATAATTCTCTTGGTTTATTAGAGGAAAATCATTTGGTATTTTGGTATTGTGCAAGTTTTCTTTAAAGTTGGATTTAAATTATTCTAGTATATGTGAAAGTTAGTGAGCTTGTATCATGTGAAAATGGAGATGAAAACTCTAATCACATGACAAGTCTTTGAGCTAAAATATTGAAATCCAAATATGGAGATTGTACATATTTGGATAAAAAGTGCTTCATTTAGTGGAGTGACATGACGAAAGCATATGGTATAGAAAATCAATAGAAATGGCTCGACTATATGGTAAATAGAAAAGTGGGAGATGAGACAAATACTAGATTTTGGACAAAGAGAATCAATTGATACAAAGATTTGAACATGTTATTCGTAAATCAAAACAACAAAATCAATGTGTCAAAGACATGTGTGTTTGGGTGGATAATAACTGAGATTGAAAGTTTATTGTGAGGAGACAATTATATTGAATGAAAATCTTTTATTATTACATGTGAAAACTTTATTAGATAAAACGAGTTTAACAAAATATGTATAGATGATATATGGGTATAAGAGAGTAAAACTTGTGGCATAAATTTTGTCATATTGACACATCTCTCAAATATGAAATGGTGAACAACAACAAGATCCTTACCTTTAAACTCTTGTGATAATATTCCATCAAATTAAATGTTGTGCATGGAGATTTTCGTAAATGGACTATTGACTAAGGATAATCCAAGGAAAAGAAATATTTTGTAAGGTCACATTTTTTTTACTTTGTCACATCCTATGTTGTGTTAACCTCTTGCTATAGTTAGGTAAATTTAACTACAATTCTCCTTTGCAAGCCAATACCACACTTCTATCAATGTAGGTTTGGTTTGAGTAAGTTGAGGTATATTGAATAGGACTTTGACTTGTGATTGTATGAAGTCCTTGGAAGAAGAGGAACTAAATAATGTTAAATAACAGAACATTTAATGAAGCAAGAATTATGCAGTTTGTTAAGTTTGAGTGTAGATCAACAAACAAAGTGCACCTCTGTAGTTACTACAAAAAAATTATTAAATAGTAACCAAATTTAAAGACAAAAAATAATTAGTCACTATATTGACTAAATTATATATTAATTTAGATACTAAAAAATTATTCGTGGTTTCTATTGTTAATAAAAATTTATAACATGGTTTCTAAATTGGTATCTAAATTAGTTACCTTAGTTTTAACTACTAATATTTTAGATTTTAAATTAGTCTCTAAAAGACTAATTTAAAATATAAAGTAATAAGTAGATAAAACCTTGGTAGCTAATGGTTAGATACCAATTTAGAAACCATTTTATAAACTTGTATTAATAATAGAAACTACTTTATATACTAATAATTTTTTTAGTTTATAAAATGGTCTTTAATTTAATCAAATAGTAACTAGTTATTTTAGTCTCTAAAATCAGATTCTATTTAATTATTTTCTTGTAGTGAGTTGTATACCTCTTGTTGGGAAAAACGGGTAATTTTCCCACTAAAACAAAACCCTAACAGAGCTACCCGACAAATAATATTGAATAAATAAAGCGGAATAATAAAAGAGATAAAGAGGAAAAAACACACCCGAA
>Ga0123342_1006681_pt1 | contig 15816 bp, 4 predicted proteins | sample Turbeawhitnodule_FD_89960 | JGI IMG/M metagenome (GOLD analysis project Ga0123342, IMG submission 89960) | Root nodule microbial communities of legume samples collected from Mexico - Turtle bean Mexico white nodule | ecosystem: Host-associated > Plants > Roots > Nodule | place: Mexico: Nepantla... | reverse complement strand
CAATCAACCATTTATTTTGCATAAGCTTTATGTTTTCTAGAATATTTCTTATTTTCTTTAATTAGCTTTATTATTTCTTCTACAAATAATTAAGTACAATTATTTTTCTATACCATTTATTACATGAAGTAGGCATAAACATTTTGCCCTTCATATAATATTAATTGAAGAAAATAAAAAAAATGGTAAAAAGGTGGAGTAAATAAACAAATTAACATTATAATATGAGGGAAGTTTGGGTAGACAAAATAAAACAAAACTAAAATTTTAGAACATTAGGAGTGATAAAAAATATAAGGAAGAGTCTGTCAGACAACCCTGTGACCATCCCTAGTTATTATAATGACTGGGGAACGATCCTCTACAGCTAAAGGCATGCTTGATCCAGAGATGAAACACACCTAACCGTCAATCACGCTCTGATCACAAGGCCATAATTCATCCACCAGACTTTAGTTCCTGTCTCCTTAGAACTCAAGGATACAGAGGTACGAGCCTATAGAACAGATCCTGTTCAAGTAAGGTCGTGACCAAGTACATTATGTGTTCCTTTATAAATGTGTTCTGTTTTTATAAATTTTTCAATGTGGGACTATGTTAGCTGTTGCCATGGTGAACACTTTTTTTTCTTTTCAGAAAAACATCTCCTGCTATGCTATACTCAGGGGTCTAACATTGATCATTACGAGCGGTGAAGCACAAAAGCTTTCAAAGTAAACTAGACTAGTAAAAGAAACCCAGCACTTTCCCACCAACATTCTTCCTCCTAGCTTCTTCATGATCCATCCACCCACAAATATGCTGTTGTAACTACATACATGCACTACCCTCACCCCTTCCTGCATATTTATTTCTTCAAACATACCACACTAATATGTTCACTGAAGGTTTAAGAATCCAATTGGTTGCGCCCATGTGTGGAACACTATCTCTGAATACTAGAATAATCAGGGATTCCCTGTAACACCATTCAAATTATCAGTTTACGAAGAACACATCATGGACGATTTGACTATTTGCCCATCAAACAAACTTCAAAGCTAGATTGTGATAGAACTTCTGATTATTATGCGTTACAGAAATAATAAAAGATTCAAAAATTACACACAGGGAAGAAACTGACCTGAACCTCCATTAAACGAACTCCATAAGCGAGAAAAAAAAAATATGGACCATTTCTCGATTTGTGCGTGTCATACTTGCGCAGGGGCCATGCTAATCTTCTCTGTATCGTTCCAATTTTATCAGATGTCCCCAAAGGGACAAACATAGTTGTATTTGGCATGTTTATAAACATTAATGTTTTGATGACATTATTCCGTGTGGGACTTCAACGGAAAATAAACTTCATGCAGAGCAACATCATAGACTAGAAATACAGAAGAAGGTGTAAAGGGTATAGTTGTTTCCTAAACTGAGAAGAGGAACATATATTTTTATGTATTTTTGAAACACAACAATAAGGGGATTGCACTGTAAACACTGCTAACTTAGCTGCCCCTACCCTTATCATTACTCTTCTATTCACTTTTTCTGATTTGACATTTTTCTATTTTTTCTCTCTGTATGTCTCTGATTTTTTTACTGTGATTTTATGTACTTTATCAATATTTATCATCTTTATTTTTTATTATACTATATCAGTTATATTACTGACCAATATTACAAGGATTGAAAGTTATTGTAAAAATATATTATTATATCTCTTAAATTGTTTTGACTATTACGTTTAGTGCTTTTTTTTCTTTCTTAGTATAATACATAATAAAATCATTTGTTTTTCCTATCTTTTTTTCACTAAGTACAGATAGATTTAACATGTCCATTAAGGTGTAAACAATTTTTTTTTTCAAATAATTATAATCTCTCATTATATGTTCAAACAAAAATATGTAAATTAATTATAAATAAATTTTCACATATAAAATCTATTGAATATTTGCGTGCATTCAGTGTTATTAGAAGATGATTACAGCATTGCATAGTGAACAAAGTGAAAAGATAGAACTGTGAAGTAAGAAAGAAAAGGTTACAGAGCCAAGTATTCAAAGTGAAAATGTTTTTTTTTTAAGAAATTAATGTTGGATTTTATTCATGAGAAATATTTTTTAGTAGAAGTCATATAGTAATATACGTTATAATGTATTTTATAATTAGATTTAAATCTAATTTAATTCTGTAAAATCAGTTTCTAAAATAACAATGGCCCTATATTTATATACTTTATTTTTATATTATTTTTAGTTTATATGTGAGACTTTAATTTTCCCTTAACTTCTTTATATCAAGTATATTATTAAACTTGGTACATCATGGTAGATGAATTTAATAAATTAATAATAGACTATCATCATTTTTAATAATTTTTTAATAGACTATCATATTATCATGTAAAGTAGATTTAAGTCTTAATTCAATATAACAATCATCTGGTTGTAAATAAAGACTATCTTTATTTATATATCCTATTTTAACATTATTTCTGCTTGAAGTGAAATTTGGTTGTTTTTTTAATAAGAAGAATGGAGTGATCTTTTTGCAAACAAATTTTTAATCTCTCACAACAAGAAGAGTGTTTTTGTCTAGTAAACATGTATATTATCATGCAAAATTTTATGTAAATGAGTTTTTTTTTTTATTTGCACTTCTCCTCTCACTTAACATGATATATCCAGAATAAGCATTGAAACAATAAGATTTCATATTAGAACACATAACATACATCGTGTAATGTATGAGTAATAAATTTATGAATGTAATATAATAATAATGGTTTGATAAATCTTTGATTTATAATAGGAAACATCATACAAAATTTCTGACAAATGAAAGTATGGGAACTAAAAGCTTAAAATACTTGAAAAATACCTAAATAATACTTAAAAATAAAAAAATAATAGTATAAACATTAGATTTTTGGAAGTTTGGTTCACCACAATCCCCTTCAGATATTGGCCACCGCCTTCATTACGTCGTTTCGAGCAACTTTCATTTTTTATGCGTCTTCATCCGAATTCTCTATCAAAAGTTATGACCGTTTGAAATTTTTTCACGCTAATTTTTGTCAACTCTAAATCTATCACTTTTCTCTTCAATGTCATAACTCTTCCATCAAATATCCACTAAATCAAGTTCCCTCACACCCTAAACTATTAACTAATCAACACATGCAAATATTAATATTTATTATAAAATTAATTCAAAAATTTAAAACCCTAAACCCTAAAAATACTAACCTTCTATAAAAAAAATGTAAATACATTTATAACAATTAAAAATAGTAAACACATAAAATAAATAACACAAAAACAGTAAACACAAAAAAAAATATAAATACAATTATTAAAATTAAAAACAATAAACACATAAAAAAAACACATAATAATAAAAAATGTAAAAACATTATATAAAAACAATAAAGTCATAAAATAGAAAATTACACAGTAAAATATAATAATAAAAAATATAAAAATAGTAAACACATAATAATAAAAAGTAAATACATTTATAAAAAATAAAAATGGTAAACACATACCAAATAAACTAAACAGTAAATATATATAGAAGAATATAAATATATTTATTAAAAATAAAAACAGTATACATATAGAAAAAAATTGTAAATATATTTTTAAAAATTAAAAACAGTAAACACACCTAATAAAAAAAAAACTCTAAATACATTTATAAAAATAAAATGTATGGTCAACACGAGCAAAATCACCCAGAGCACTCAAGATCCAATGTGAAGAAAAAAACATAAAAGAAAATATTATAAATTAGTTAATAAAATTGATTTTGTATCTAGTTATAGAAAATGAAAATCAATTCCAACACTTTTATCACACAACGAGAATCGATTCTCGTTCTATTTTTAAAAGCTATAAAATAAATTCTCTCAAATCAAGACAATTATGCACCATTTCATAAAATATGAAAATCAGTTATGCACAATTTTGGAAAATTCGAAAATTGATTTTACTTATTTGAAACAAGCATCAAAATCGATTTTGTTGTTTACATCAAAATTTTAAATCATTCTCAACGTACAGGAAAGTTGATTCTATTAACAAAAATCAAGACAGACTCATTGCATCAGGGATTTTACCTTCTTTTATTGCTCTTCCTCAAGCACTTAAAACCAGTTCTCACTTTCACTCGTTCTAGGCATAGGAGCTCTCACAATACAAACTTCACAACAAGCAAAACTCTCACAAAACCTAATTTTATTTATGCATTTACAAAGTTCATGGGGCTATAACTTTTTTTAAAAAAATGGTCAAGATTCTCTTCTACATCACTGTTAGCACTTTGACCACATTAAGCAAGAAAGAAACCTCATTCAAAAATGCATGCACAACTGCCCACACTGTGTTTAATATATTAAAAATGGATGGAAGGATATGAAAGTAAAATTGCATTGTGTCTGTTCTGCCAACGTGTAATCAGCACAAATCTTCTCACTTTTGTGAAGAGTAAAAAAATGGTCCACCTCGCTCTCCCATCTGCTCCAACACCCTCAAACACATTGAACCAAACACACACTCCATCCGCCCGCCCTTCCATCCTCCCTTATGATACCCGGAAACAAACAAGTCATTAGAGACTTTCATATGTCATACTACTCACTATGAATCCACACAATTATGTGCACAATCATGTCAATATCTCATCATCTCTTCATCTCATATGACATGATAAATCCATATGATATGCTTTGAGTCTTATACTCAATCATATGAACCTCCTTCGAGTCTCACCAATTGAATAACTCTATCTATGTGATTTCATTAGGATCGTCTCATTCAAAGGACACTCACAAATCAATACACTCACAAATTAATAATAAGTACAATAAAAATCATAATAATATTAAAGAATTTGTCTGGTGTAGTGGTTAAAGTTTTTTTGGTCACTAAAGGAACTTGGTTTTGAATCCCATCCACTGCAGATTTTATTTTACTTTCCGCTTCATGGTGCCAAATTTACATACGGATATAATCCGTATATAATTCGCGTTTTTTCTTGTAGTGAAATAAAATTTAAAATTTTCACTTAAAAATAATAAACTAGGTTCTCAAAAGCAAAAAAAATTATCTTGCTTGATTGAGGATGGGTCTCGCCCAAGTGAAAATTCTTTCATTTGACCTAAAACAGACCCAATAACACTCCAAAATTCACCCCATTTCGCATAAGCGAAATTCCCTCTCACTTGAAAAAAATGATAAGAATTTTGTGGAAAATATTTATTGAAAAGAAATTGGTAACAATCTAGTTGGAAATATGTATTTTTTTAGTAATGTGTTTGCATAAAAATGTATTTATATATATACTTAGTTACATCTGTAATTATTAAGGCAAAAATATTTTCAAAAATAACATATTTTAATTTTTGTTTTACCTAGTAGAGTAGTTTGTCAATTAATTATCCAAGTAACACACTTTTAACATAATTCAATTTTCAAATAACCAAATTTTTAGCATGATTTATGTAATGTCTCTAAATTCTCACATCTAAAAAAATTAATATATGTATAAATGATCAAACTATTACATATACAAATATATATCAAATATTTCACAGTGTATCTCAAAATATATTTCTCTTTATAGGGATTTTAATATATACATATAAGTTTAAAAACATCACATCCTCTAGTTGCTCATTGAGGAACTTTATCACTTGTAACCATGTCTGCCCCCGTGTAAATACACGATCATCACAGATAAAGAAAACAAAACACAACAAACAATAGGGTAAGCTATAAAAAAATTCTATATAATTTCAAATTCAATTAGCAAACATAAAGTCATAAATTCTCATACATTTTCACAAAAATCATCAAGTGTCTCCCATAATTCATCATTAACATTTTTCATGTCAGACTTCTACTGGCCCACATACTCAAATACTTGACTCTACCTGATTAACTTCGTATATATGATTTCATTATATTAGTAGAGTTGGAATACCTCCTTCTAGATGCATCACTAATCAATACACATCCTAACAATCTCAACACAATATTTTCTTTCCTGAAAATAATATTGTCTCGATTTGAACTTCATAATTTACATCTCCCATTATACAAAGTCACACTATTTAATCTTACCAAAACATAGAAAGCAAACCAACCAAAAAAATTAAATAAACACATAAAAACTACAGGATTTTCAAAAATATAATATTAAAATTTTCATAAGAATTAATTAAAAACAATAAACAATAATAAAATAGAAACACAAAAGCAAATTTTAAAATTTTAGTTTTTTTATTTTTTAAGCTTGAGTGGAAATCAACTTGAGAGCATCCCATTTTTTCTTGAGTGAGATTCCCTCTCACTTGGGCAAAAATGGAGATTCCTTCTCGCTAGCAAAAATGAACCCGAGAGCACTCCATTTTTCACCATATTTTCGCTTGAGCGAAAATGATTTAAGAACTCACTATCTTGGGTTAGTTTGAGCGAGAATAATTCGCTTAAGCGAAAATACCTTGCTGAGTGAAATATGCAGATTAAAACTGCATAAAACCATTAAAATTCAAGTTTTTCAACAAATTTTTCATACTCAAACATATTAGACCAAAAACAATAACAATTCTCCGCTTAAAAGTTTGATAGTAATTCAAATAAAGTTAATTTTTCAATCTATAATACCATCTATATATTCAACATCTCTAATTCATAGTCAATAATCAATACTCACAAATTTTTAACTTCAATTATATCATACAACAATCCAACTCATTTATACTGTCATTTAAACACTTCCATTATCAATCAAAACACATTCGATAACTATATTCACATCACAATGAACATAAAATCTAAAATTTTACAATCTCAAATAAAACACATTCAATTACTCATTCAATCATTCCAACATTTAATTTCAAAATACATTTTTTACTCAGAAACAATCAATCCTGTAAACAAATTTTGAAACTAATGACCATGTGACCCCATATCTAGATCTTCTAACCTAAAGTTCTATTGAAAATTTAAATTAGTTTTCCTTACTTGAGTTTGAGTTGTGCTCACAAAGAACACCAAATCTACGGGGCTCAAGGACAATTTAACGTGCACCACAAAGTCTTGATAAAAATTCTAACTATATCATTAGGACTGTGAGTAGAGACAAATTTTGAAGTTAAAAACGTCACATGCAAAACCGAACTGAGACAAACTTAACAAGTTCAAAAATTGACTCAGAAAAAGAGCAAGAAGTCCAATAGCGGACTTCGATCATTGATCTAATGAGTGAGGAGGTTGAAATTTTAGAGAAAAGGTAGAGAAAGGAAAAAAAACTTTTAAAGAGATGATATTTCTTTTAAAATGAAACCTAAATAACTGAAATTTCTATTTATATACTATTTTTATTTTAATAATAAAATATCCAGGTGTCATTTAAAATATATCACTACTACTTTATACTTTCTAGATCTTTACAATTTGATGCACTTTTGTAAATAATCAAAATTTTATTTGGGTTTTAATTTCTTTTTTTTTATCTAAAAATAAAAGGAAATGAATTTTAAAATAAAAAAATAATCTTAAAAATAATTATTATGAATAAAATTGTAGAAAAAAACATATTTAAAAAATAAAATTTTAGAAAGGTAATTATGTTGAGGGATAATATTTTAGAAACATAAATATATTGAAAATTAATAATTTAAAAAATTAATTATATTAAAAAATTATTATTAAAAAAATATTATAATTTAAAACATAATTATTTAGAAAAGTAATTACTTTAAGGACTAATTAATTATAAAATTAAAAATATGAAAATTGAATTTGTTAGAAAAATAAATATTTGGAGAAGTGATTATTTAATTTTGTATTAAATAAAAAAATGTAATATTAATAGTTATTTATTTATAAATAAAATGTAAATATAAACATGTAAAAATAAATTATATATTTAAATATATTTTGAGTCCATTTTCAATTTTTTTATTTATAATATTTTAAAAATTATTTTTAATCCTAGACATAATTATTAAAATAATTATGGTAGTAACAATAAGGATAAACAAATAGGGAATACTGTTGTTTATAAAAAATATTTTTATAAATTAATGCTTTTATTTGAATAATTATTTACAAAAATAATTATTACATTTTTAAATATTTTAATTCTCATATTTATTATTTAAAAAACAATAATCTAAATTATGTAAAAAAATCACTATTTTTTAAAAATTTCTTTCTTTTTTCCATGAAATTTTCTAAATCAAAATTAAAAGAATAAATTATTTCAAAATTTATTAATGTTAATTTTTATTAACATTTTTTTCTTATTTACATATTTTTTTTTAACTACATGTCTTTTTAAATAATTATTTTCTCAAAATAATTATTTTCTAAGTTATTATATTCTATAATTATTTTTATAAATAAATATTTAAAAAAAATATTTTTCAAATCAATTTTTAAATAATTAAATTTTAAAAATATAAAATTATAAATTCTATAATTCATTTTTAAATAAAAAAGAAAAAAAAAACAGTTTCGTGAAAACTAAATTCCAAACTGGTATTTTTAAAGTACATCAAATCATGTTTCGTTATCCAGGAATCGAATTATGAACAATAGTAAATAATGTTATTTAGATAATTATAAATGATGTTATTTAGATAATTATTAGACTCAGTATGCTATTTGAGTAAAAAGATATCAAACTTTACTATTTTGGAAAAAAATTCTTTAAATCACTTAGTTCACATTATACGAGATGGATTATTTGCGTTAGTATTGTGCTTGATCTAATAAGATTTTCTTATTAAAACATGCTAAAATAAAATTTAAAACTTGAAGTATTAAATAAAATTATAAACTGTAAGAATTAAAAATTATGTTTAATTTTTTTAAAATATTTTTCCATCAATAAATAAAAAAATACTAAATTTTTTGTTATAAATTTTTAAAAAATTAAATACAGATTGTAAAAATATCTAACATAGTAAGATCTAAAATAAATTAATTAAAATTTAAAACAAAGACTCTGACATTAAAGATCATCCAATTAATGTAGTCATTCTATTCTTATATTCTACTATAATATTTTGTTAGTGAAGAATTTCTTAAAAAAATCTACAAATTTTATACACATGCAATAACATTCTAAAATTTTACAAAACGTGTCTTGTTTTTTCAAGTGGTCAAATAATTCATGAATTTAAGGAAACAGCAAGTTGCTAGTTTTATTTGTAATGCTTTATCAGCAAATTGTGATTGTATAATTTTGTCTTGGAACTTTCAGTTGTATTTTTTTTTTTATTTAGGAACTTTCCATTGGTTTGAGGAAGTTTTTAATAAAAAAAATGTATATACATATAATATAAAATTAAATAAAAAAATATAATATAATTTGCATATATAAAGTGACAACATCAATAATGAATAATGTCATGTGAGCAGGGAAGGAAGCATGTGAGGGAAATCGAGAGCAGCTGTAAGATGACAGAACAAATCCAACCCACCTTTAAACCTAATTTATAACATCATCAAATTAATATATTTATATAAATTACAAGAGATAAAAAAAAACTTTTTTCTCAATCTTTATCATTTTATTCATTTATAGCCTCATCAAACTCTTTCCTTTCTACACGCTCCTTGTTGCAAAACCCCTCTTTCAGGATCACCACTCCTAGGGTTAGGGTTTTTCCTCATTAAGTTTCTATCAATTTTTCTTCTTCTTTTCATTTCCTCTCATCAATTGTAAGCTTAGGTTTTCTCTGCAATCTTCTATACCTAGAACTCGCCATTTCTTCCGGATCTCGATCGATGGATACTCGCAAGAGGGGAAGACTCGAACTCGGTTTCAACTCCAATGGTGGATTTAAGAAATCCAAGCAAGGTTTGATTTTAAGCATTTTTTGTTTCCTGGGCTTTGATATTTTCCTTCGCTTTGGTTTATTATGCTTCAAAAGTTGTTTGCCTTTGCTTTCTTCCTTTGTGTTTTGTGGGGTGCCCCTTGAGGGGAGAAATTTCTCTCTCATGCTTATGAGCATAGCTTGCGCTGTTGTAGAATTGTTTCAGATTGGTCGGTTTTTCAGTAGTTGGGGCAGTGGAAAACCTAACCTCTGATTTCCCTGTCTAATGAACTCAGAACGTACAAAAAATTCTAAAATGTTGTCACTCGAAAGTAATTACATTTTAAAGTTGTTGGTTAATACTAATAGCTTTGGAATAAAATTTACTAGATTAATAAGCAAAGGAATATTAACTGAGAATAAGTAATAATGTTTTGCAACAGAAATGGAGTCCTTATCAACTGGTGTAGGAAGCAAATCGAAGCCTTGTACCAAGTTTTTCAGGTTCTAATCTATTCCTATCTAATAAATATTTTTGAACTGCCTATCTATTCCTAATAGTGTTTTATTATAATTATTTTAAGAATTAATTGTTTAGTTGCTTTAAAACTTAATTGTGCAATTATGCAAATTAACTGGGCTTTCAAAGCTTTTATACAGGTACATACTGTTCTTTCTCTAAACAAGTTGTAACAGAAATAACAGAGTAGAAAAAGATAACAAGTGGATGGAATATAGTTGGCTCCAAGATCACTTTCTTGGCGATAAATTGATCATTTCCCTCTTAATGTTTACCTTTCAGCTTAATTAGTTTGTTTCCCTTGAAATTATGTTTAAGATCAATTTTTCAGTCTTTAATGGGTTCTATTGCTTTTGAACCCACTTTCATTTGGTAAGCTATTAACAAACTAATATGAATTGAACTTCAGTTGGTTGGGTCAGGTATGTTGTCAAAACTACAAATAAATTTTGGTGGTTTTGTACTTCAATTGGTATGACAGTGCTGTAGGCTGCAATGACATTTATATGGCAGAATTTTGGCCTTCCGCCCTATTCCACTAGCTTTCCATTGACAACGCCGTTTGGTTACCAGTTGGCAATTTAATAAATATATTCATTTGCGGATTTATATTTATGCTTGAGTTCTTTGATTGCCTGCTCTTTTCGTACAATTTTGGAGTCGGATGTCTGATTTTTCATTTTTATTGGTGGCTGTCAATGTAAATACATTTGAGAAACTTTTCTAGAATTATTCATAAATAAATGTCAGTTTCTTGTGATTGGGTACTTTTTTGTTAGATCTTTGTTAGCTTTCTAGGTCTCTTCTCCACGTTCAATTTCTTCTTTTTGTCTTTCATAATGCACTATTGAAGGATCTAGTCTTCTTTACTGTGATTATATTTCAGTTTGAGTGGAGATGATATGAAATTATTATTTGGGATGGGTAAAACTAGAAGCTATACTCATTAATTCTTGATAGACTGTCTACTATACTTGTTACTGTGAGCCGGTTGGTCCTAAGAGTGGGCCTTGCTTGAGATCTGCCTGTATGACTTTGCCTTTCTCCTGTTTGGCTCGGTGCTCTTGCTGTATTATTTCCTTTTCAATTAGTTGGTTTTATACTTTAGTTTTTCATGTAGTTCAATTTGGAGGAACCGTTCTGAAACTGTGATCTTTTAGCATTTCAGTGTGCATGAGTGGTGTATGAATATATTACAATATAGTAGACGACTCCGATAGACTAATTTGCATGCCTGTCCTATTTTAAAACTCCCTTGCTATCCCTTTTTGCTAAATAAGCCAGTAGTTTCTTCATGTTACATTTTATACTTAAGGAAGTGGAAATGAGTTTGGTGTAACTTGATTGTGTATTATCTTGCAGCACTTCTGGTTGTCCTTTTGGCGAGGGCTGCCACTTCCTGCATTACGTTCCTGGTGGCTATAATGCTGTTGCCCATATAATGAATTTAACGCCTGCTGCACCTCCAGCGCCAAGAAATGTTGCAGCTCTGCCACCTGTTCCAAATGGGTCCGCACCATCTGCTGTTAAGACCCGCATATGCAACAAATTTAATACTGCTGAAGGTTGCAAATTTGGTGATAAATGCCATTTTGCCCATGGTGAATGGGAACTTGGCAAGCATATTGCTCCATCATTTGATGATCATCGTGCCATGGGACCCACTGCATCAGGTCGTTTTGCTGGTCGAATGGAGCCTTCTCCTGGTCCTGCTACAAGTTTTGGTTCCCATGCCACTGCCAAGATCAGCGTAGAAGCATCCCTGGCTGGTGCAATCATTGGGAAGGGTGGTGTGAACTCAAAACAGATATGCCGCCAAACTGGAGCCAAACTTTCCATCCGGGAGCATGAATCTGATCCTAATATTAGAAACATTGAACTAGAGGGAAATTTTGAGCAAATCAAGGAAGCTAGTAATATGGTGAAGGATTTGCTACTGACCCTGCAAATGTCTGCCTCATCAAAAGCTAACCAAGGGGTTCCTGGTGCACCTATTCGAGAGCATGGAAGCAATTTTAAGACGAAGCTGTGTGAGAATTTTTCCAAAGGATCTTGCACATTTGGAGAGAGATGCCACTTTGCTCATGGAGCTGCTGAATTGCGTAAATCAGTATGAAGTTTGTGTTAGTCCGGTACATTAGCCAGAGCTATTATTATTGTTGTGCATTGCTACTTTAGCAGTACTGAATGTTAGTTTTGCTGTTGAGTTGCTTTTTATATAACTTGTTTTCTTTATCAATTGCAACTTCTCTTTTATCATGAAAGTGGTGTTCTTTTTAGGTCATTTAGTTGGAAAGCATGGTTCTTTTCTTGTCCTTATTTTGGGGTTGGAGAATAATTTTCTTTATCTATTGATTGATACATGCATTGTAGTGTGATGGGATGGTACTTGTGTAGTATAAAGTAAATGAAATTATTAATTTAATTTATATATAATAATATTATTTTCTTAAAATAGTAAGTTTTTAAATGAATATAAAGTTGGTATCCCGATCTCTTTAAACTGTGAAAATTAGTTTTATTATATTTAAAGGTGTAAAATTAATATTTGTAAAATTACGTTAAAATGAAAGCATGAAAATAGAATTTTATTTTATAGATTAAACAATAATTATTGCGAAACAGATGTAGCAAGTTATTAGCACATTCTCTACGTGTAATCATGTTCTGAATTCATATAAAGCTATTCCTCCCTAGTTGCTGATAAAAAAAAATCACAATAGTCCACGTCAAAATGATTTTATGAACAAAAAAGCCATAGAATAACTTTTTAAAAGACCTTTAAGAAAAACAATCCTAGTTCATCAACTATGCGTAAAGTCTTAGACATGTCCGTCTTAATTATTTATTTTACTTCTTTAAATAAAATAAAACTATTTTTCATATTTTTATAGAGAATGGAATGCTACTTATAAGTTTATTTTAAAAAATTATCATTGTAGAAAATTATTATTTTTAGAAGAAAAAACTGTTATTTATATAAATAAAAATAATAATATTTTCATTACTTTACACTTTGATGTCACACCATCACACTACCATGTATCTATCGATCAATAGATAATTAAAATTGGGTGGTGATATTTTGCTTGCCACCTAAAAAACTAAAATATCGATCCACTTGACAAGTTAGAACATTAATATTTTAATTATATACTTTTTCATTTTAAACTTAAAATACTACTAAATATTATTACATGATTAAAATTATTTATTAAGTGAGCTTTTTTTTAAAAGGACGTGAAATGTGAAAGTATTATTTTTCATCAAAATTATTCTCCAACCGCAAAATATGGAGAAAAATAATTATTTGCTACTAATGTGTAAATTTTCTTTGAAAAGAAACAAGTTATAGGAAACCTAACTCTGGCTAGTAAGGCTAAACCAGCATCCCACTTAGTATTTCAAAAACTAGTGATACAAAACAACAACTAAACACCTGATTAGCAGATTTTCAACAACTTCACCTTCTCTATATAAAAATTCTTCATTTATATTTTTAATTCTTGATGTGACTCAAAAATACATGAAGATAATCAAGGATACTAAACTTGAAGGGTTATCCCAACAAGCAAATAAAGATGTCATCAATAGGAGAAAGGTTCAAGTACCAAAACATTTAAAGTTCTTCTTATTAGTTCTTAACATTTGTAATTTCTATAGAGTAGATTTAAAATATAACATAAAAATGAAGTATGAAAAGGAGTATAGGACTTATTAGAAGTAGTACCAAAAGTGATACTTTCCATGAAGTATATGATTTATTGGACGGCATTTTCTAAATACTTTTTCACTTCCTCCTTCTCACTTTTGCTTTTGAATGACCACGCCTCTACTTCATATAAAGAGGAGCTTGACTTTTGTAAAGACACATTAGATTGAAATTGAAGTATAGTTACTCTTCTCAGAGAGAGATTTTTTAGAGATTTGTTCTCCTTCTCATAGTCTTATCTTGTGAGTCTTTGGGAGGTCTCAAGTGACGACATTTTTCACTCATCTTGAAGCCAATCACCTTCCACGTGGCGTGACCATTCCCTTGTCTACAACCACATAAGTTTTCACCAACCTTTCATTTTCTTCTTCCATTTTCATTCCATGTCAAACTCTAAACATGTCTTGTTCATTTGTTCTTGTTTTCAATCGGTAGAAAATTGTTATTGTGTGGTTCTAATCGGTTGTAATGAGTTGTTCTTCATTTTGTTCGGTTCAAATGCTTTCTTACATCATTATAATCGGTTCATGTGCATTCTTTGATATATTCAATTGGTTCATCTTCTTTTACTGGGTTTCAGTTTAGTTTTTGAATTGCTTGAGAATTTTTATCCTAATCCTAATGAATCATCTCCTAATCAACTCACATCAACTCAAGATTACGAAATCCAGTAAATTTTTGGATTGGCGCTTCTGGTAAAATTTCGAATTGACGTATCCGGTAACTTGGATTGTTGCTTCTGATAGTACATGAATGGAAGTGTTAATCCAAAATAAAAAAATGCAAAACATCCATAATTAAAAAAAATATTTCAAATCCATCAATCCGTAATTCAAAATTTTATTCCAGATTCAAAAATTCATAATTGAAAAAAATCATTATGGATACACCAATCAGTAATAGAAATTAAGCTTCCAGATTCAGCAATCCAAAAATCAATAGTTTATGCAAACTTTGCTTTCGAAACACCCCTCATCTAGAAGCATGATTCACTTCCGGATTGATGAATCCATAACATACTCTCAGATCCCGATTTCAAATAAAAAATCAAGGTCAACTTTGGAATTTACAAAATTGTGAGGGTCCAGGAAAAAGAATGTAGAAGTGCAGGAAGAAACTGCCCCGCACTTATTGTATATGACCTCAGTTTTAAAACCTGGCCTCATTTAACTAGCCCATAACTTTTGCTCTCTGCCGCCCTGTTTATTTTATAAACCCACCAGCTTTAAATTTCTTTTAAATATATATAATAAATAAAATAATTTCTTAAAATAAAAATAAAATAAAAAAAGTATACGCAGTACTAAATTTTTAATGAGAATTTAATTATTTTGAAAATTTTAAAATTATTACTCATTAGTACAAATACTTTTCAGATCCTCTCTCTTTGATATTTCACTTCCAGCACTTTCCTACTTGCACCATATACTTCATATATCTGACCATCTTTTGTCAAAACTGGGCCCATTTTGCTTCCCAGCATTTTCGTATCTGCACCACGCTTATAATATATGCACTCAGTTTTAAAACCTGGGTTCAATCAACTGGCCTATGAACTTTGCTATGTGCCACCCCTGTTTATTTTATTCACCAACCAGCTTTTAATTTCTTTTAAATACACATATGTGTATATATATATATATATATATATATATATATATATATATATATATATATATATATATATATATATATATTAAATATTTTATAAAAAATTTTAAAATAAAAAAAAATATATATATAAAAATATTTATATATAAT
>Ga0123342_1006680_pt1 | contig 15816 bp, 13 predicted proteins | sample Turbeawhitnodule_FD_89960 | JGI IMG/M metagenome (GOLD analysis project Ga0123342, IMG submission 89960) | Root nodule microbial communities of legume samples collected from Mexico - Turtle bean Mexico white nodule | ecosystem: Host-associated > Plants > Roots > Nodule | place: Mexico: Nepantla... | reverse complement strand
ATACATAGGTCATCCTTCCTCGTTGGCCCGTCCATGTATCTGACCTTAATATAACAATAACAAACCCATAACTATAGCCAACACTTCTCGCCCACTCTAACAGCTCATCTCGATCACGAAATACCTACAATAACATATGCAAAATTTAAAAATAATTCATAAAAAAAGCATTCACAACCCAACATTGATCATAGCTTATTTGTAGAAAATGCCTCACTACATTCATGTGCCCTGTGTTCATTATCTAATGCGTTATAACTTATTGACTGCTCCAAATCAACATCATCTAATCCATCCCACACATCAATCTCCCCTAAAACTCCCATGTATGACTCTGTTGTATCCATTCGGCTGTTGAAAAAAATGAACACTTAGCTACCGGATAAAAAAATCCATAACCAAAAAAATAGCAACAATTAGCTTCCGGATATAAATATCCGGATTGCATAAACTACTTCCGGATATTTAAATCCATAAGGCAACGATGATCTGCGGATATCAGTGTCCGGAAGCAATGATCCATTGTTCCGGATATTAATATCCGTATTGAAATATTTGAATTTCGGATATTAATATCCGTAAGGCAATGATGATCTGCGGATATCAGTGTCCAGAAGCAACGATCCACTGTTCCGGATATCAATATCCGTATTGAAATTTTTGACTTCCGGATATTAATATCCATAAGCAAAAAAGCACAATTCCAGATTCCGATATCCAGGACCAGCTGAGTCGAACAGAAACCAAAAACGAACGAAAATGATTACTTACCTAGTTAACTTGGCAAACGAAGCTTACACTGAACTTAGCAACAATGAACGAAGCAAAACAATGAATGTAACCTCCTCTTTTGCAGCTCAAAGCAAAGCTTCACAAACTATGAACTTCCTCTTCCTCACCATTCAATGTTTTCAAAAATGAAGAAGCCAAGGGCATAGTTGGATTTTTAAAACTATGTCGGGTGCCAGTCACAATTGATCGGGTGCAGGAAGCAATTGCCTAAAATCATTATTAGAAGAACAATTATGAACAAATGTACTGTTTGGTTGAAATTGTACGATAATAGTTACGAATTCGATAATAGTTACGAATTCGATAATAGTTATAAATTACATTTCTTTATATTTTATTCAAAAGGAATCGATAATTATTAATATTAAAATAATCATTGTTTGCATTCATCCTCAACGCATATACTATTTTAGATGTTAAATGTTGGACTTTGTTAAAGATAATAGATCTTGAAAATTGTAATTGCATAGTTAGTCATGTTAAAAGTTCACTTTTAACTTAAAACAATAAAATAACTTCTTTTTATTTCTCTGTTTTATTTTCTATCACTTATTCAAAACCTTTGCTGGGTAGAGAAAAAATAAAATAAAATCATTATTAGAAGAACAATTATGAACAAGTGTACAGTTTGGTTGAAATTGTACGATAATAGTTACGAATTCATTTTCGATACTGTTTTTTGTCCGTTTTGGTTTAGCTATCACGAAAAAATAAAGTGAAGAAAACAAAAGTCAAACTTCTAACCGTCGGATCAACGAATGATCTATCCAAATTTCCATATCCAGCGATTCTCATTTGGTTTCTCTCTCCCAATTTACACTGGAGACACCCTCAACCACGGCAAGGGAGAGAGAGAGAAGAAAAGAACCTGTTCTTCCATAGAAAGGTGTTTGGTTTTGTCGGAGGAGTTCACCCGTTGGATCGATCCATGACCACCATCCCCATCTTCCTTCTCCTATTCTCTTTTTACTCCTCTTCTTTTTCCTGAGAAAAAATTTCCGGGAAAGTGAGGGAAAAAACTAAGAGAGAAAAAACGGGATTGGAGGGCACAGGAAGAAGATTGAGAAAGGGGGAAGTACCCAGGTAATTAAATTGGTTAAAGATTCTACTTTGATCAGTGGTTGTTTATTTCCTTAGTGGGTTTTAGTGAATCGATGGAGATGGACAGCATTGACTGTGTGTCATTCTCTGATGGCATGGATGAGGATGAGATCCAACACCACACTCTGCATCCTCATCATCACTCTGAGTTTTCTTCTAACAAGCCTCGTAATGGCGGTGCTAATAGCAATAATGTTACGGGAGCCACCGCCATTTCTCCTGCAACCAGCGTTCATGAGTTGCTAGAATGCCCTGTTTGCACAAATTCAATGTACCCCCCAATTCACCAGGTCAGCTCTTGCGTCTATTTTCATCTTATTTGTGTTTTTGTTGTGTAATTTGTTATGTAATTACATATTGGGGTGTGGGAAGAAAAAAAAAATTTTCTTCGAATATTTATTGAGAATTAATTCGATTGGTTTTGGAGTGGGATTGAGTTGATTCTGAGCAATGGTTTGCCTTTTTCTCGGGGTTTGTGGAAGTCTTGGATTTGGTTTTGGAAATTTGGGTTTTCAATCCATTTTAGAAATCACTATTTATGAAGTAGCTTGTATAATTAACCAGAATTGATTGCACTTGATTGATGAGTCTTGGGTCATATATCAATGCTTGCAATGGTAGTGACTGAGTCAGCAAATTTGACTGGCCATTGTGTTTGCACATTATCATTTCATATTCTGTGTAATAATGGAAAAATTGATCAGTTGACTTAGTGCTACTTTGTAGATACTGTTTCCTGTACCGAAAACATCATGCATTGGAGATGTCTAGCGTTTAACATTATTTAAGTACTATTCTCTGAAACAATTAAGGAACCTTGTCCATGTGTTCAATTTATGATAGGTGAGGAAGTTCTGATCTCAATTACATAAGCACTCATTTCCCAAGTAGGAAAGTGCTAATGTAGTAAACCTTGGTTCATATATCTCGTGAAAAATGCTTCAGGCTGGATATGCTTCAATATTGTTGGATGTCTAATAATTGCAAAGCACACATCATGCCGGTATCTATAAGTCTGACTCATTTGAGGTTTCATCCAACAATTTAAGCCTTTAAAATAAATTTGGTCATTGTCTTGGAGCTTCTTTGACCAAGTAATTGATTAGGAGTTTGATCCTTGTCTTTCTCCATATGTTAACAAAAGCTGAATTTCACCACAAATTAGGTTGGGGTTGTGCGTTCTCTATACCCCAAATCCTTCATGTAAGGGGACATGTCAGATATAAAACAAATTTTGAGAATTTGGTCATTGACATAATATCTGAGCTTGTGACCTAGTTCCAATAGTTCAATCATTATCGTCTTATTCTTCTAAGTGAAAGTTCAATTTCTACTAGTTATAGATATGATTTGATGGAGAAATATGTTACCAAATATTTCCCATTATTAGATATTGGTTTTGTTTCTTATGTTATAATTATAAAAATAAGGAGCATAACTTAATATTGCTAGGAATTTTTTATTTTATTTTCGTATCATATTTTTATTAGAGAATAGAAAATCTCTTCTATTCATTGTATTCATTTTTTTTTTCAATATAAATAAAGTGTTATTGGTGTCTTAGAAACGCATGGTTTAGCTCAGTGTCTCTCTCTCTCTTTTATGTAGCTTAACATTGTATCAAAGTTTATCTTAATGAGGCTTGTTGGACCTATCATGGCATCTACTATGTGGCTGCTATGTGACCACCTACAAGTGTATCTATTCCCACCCTCGATATGTTTAGTCATTGGTGTGTGGGGGTGGTGTTGGAGATCCCACATCAATTGGAAATATGGTCAAGACGGTTTTAGCTCAATGTCTCTCCCTTTTATGTAGTCTAACATTGTATCAAAGTTTATCCTAATGAGGCTTGTTGGACCTATCGTGGCATCTACTATTGGGCTGCTATGGGACCACCTACAAGTGTATCTAGTCCCACAATTGATATGTTTAGTCATTGATCAGAGGGGTTGTGTTGGAGATCATACATCAATTGAAAATATGGTCAAATTATAATATATAAGTTGGTGCAAATTTCACCTTATAAGCTGGTTTTATGAGATTTGGTTAGACTTAAAATCGACTTGTCTTTATTATTAAAGAATATGAAATCTTCTCTATTTGTTGTAGATTCTTTTTTTTCAATATAAATAAAAAAATGTGTTATTTTAGAAACATACGGTTTCAACTCAATGTCTTTGTCTTTCCTATAGTTTTACACTTTATTATTGTATATCTTCTTCATTATAAATAAGAATACTCTTTTTGTATATTCCTTCTTGGTATATTACTTTTTAACATGGTAATAGAGTTATAGTCATTCTCGGTGACCTATTTTGTCAATAAAGGTTTGTGCTTATACACCCATCAATTCCTAAGAGATAATGAATGAGTGGGCATGTTAATGATATTAATGCTCAAGTAATAGTATAAGCTTTTGCAAGTTGATTGTTGACATCACTTGTTTGTCATGTTGAAAGTTAACACCTTGTGTGACTTCTTATAATTAGACTTGAATGCAACATCTAATACTAACTCACTAAGATTTCATGAGATTGTTTATAGGATATATATATATATATATATGTATGTATATATGTATGTATGTATGTATATATGTATGTATGTATGTATATACATACATATATATATATATTAAATGTTACACACTAATGAGGAAATTTTCGTTGGTAAAGTTAGCAAATAATGGAATACGTTGATGATGCTAAGTAGCTTTTTGTGGCCTTTAGACCTAGAACATAACACTCCTATGTTGGGAGATATAAGTGTTGAAATGTAATGTTATTTTATTATTATTTCTTTTGTATGTATCCAACCTTATAGGGTTTAAGGTAAGTTGCCTTGCCTCTCTTTGTAACCTATAAACATCAATCAAAGCACAACAATATAGGTTGAATACACTATGTTTTCTCCATTTTATTTATTTAAGTTGGTATCAGAGCAGGTACTCCTTCATTCTCTTTGACAATGTTTGTTGTTGTCATTGGCATCACCATGGACTTCACTGTTGCTCTTGGTCGTTGTTACAATCGCCGTTTGGCGCCATTTCGTTGGAAGAAGTTATGGTTAGGTGTGCCTTAAGGAGCATGACCCCAACCCATCCACACGTCGTCATGCACAGATCTAAGTGTGTCCAGTTTTTGGTCAATGTCGTTCTTGTGTCGCCTTCCTGTTGTCGTTACCACTCAACGAGATCTCCATTTGACTCATTGGCCTCTCTAGTCTTTATTTCTGAACTCATTTCACTGTTTTGACATACTTTGGTGTTGGGACTCATTTTCTCTCATGGTTTTAGGTTTCCTCTTCTCTCTTCTTAAATTAGATTCTTCATCTCTGAGATGGCTTCATTAGGTTCTACTCCTTTCTTTTCGACTACTCTGACCATTAGAAGGGCAAGACTTAACTCTATTCCTGATGCAAACAAACCCTGCCGTAACAAATTGACTTACAACTATGTGTTGCTTTATGCCACTCAGTTGAGCCTAATGTTCTCAAATCCTTCAAAACATGTTTCTCTTTTTGGAAGAACGTGTAAGATATTTTTGCTAATATATCAGAGCTATTTAAAACTTAACCTAATGATAGCGGGTGACCTGATAAGCCTAACAAACTCTCCTTAGGATAAGTTTTAAATGGCTCTGATACCATATTTAGAATTGGACTTTAAACCTAACTCAACCTTATAAAATCAATTTATTAAGTGAGGTTTGCACCCACTTATAAACTATGAATTATCTTAATCTCTAGTCGATGTGGGATCTCCAATAATATTCAATGTCTTTTTTATGCAACTCAAAAAACAGACCAACCATGACATGGTCTCACATATGACAAAGGCTAGGGCTACAATAGAATTAGGAGATAATTATTCCATAATTAGTGCAAATTTCGTTTTCTATTTATTAGGACAAATTTGATATCTTTTGATGATTTGATTTGATTTGTATAACTTTAGTTACCTATTATTTCTTTCCTTAATTAGGTTGTAGATAGATAGTCGATAAATTTAGACTTTAATCACATTTGTAAATACATTCAATCTTTTTCTTTCAACTCTATGGATCCTCCTTCATCTTCCTCACCTTCTCCTAACTATGATCATGATTGGCTTATTTCTCTTATAAAAGGTATTCGATCAATTCATATCTTGTTCATAATTTAAGTTATCATCATTTTTCTCCTATTGTCGATAAAAAAATATCATTGGTTTCTTCCATCATATTCCTCTTTTGTTTTCTTCTTGTCTCCATAACAATGTTCATCAGGCACTTGGTCACCCTGGATGGCGAAAAACCATGATTGATGAAATGCATGCACTTGAACATAATTGTATTTGGGTGCTTAACCCCCTTCCTCTTAGTAAAATGCTTGTTGGTTGTAGATGGGTCTATGCATTTAAGTTGGTCCTAGTGGTGAAGTAGATCGTTTCAAAGCTCGTTTAGTATCTAAGGGATACACTCAGATTTATGGCCTCAACTATTGTAATACTTTTTATCTTGAGGCTAAGATTAACATTATTCATCTTTCCTCTTTTCCTTGCTATGGCTGCCATTTCTCACTAGCCTCTTCACTAGGCTGACATTACAATTGCCTTTCTTCATGGTGATTTGGAGGAGAAGATTTACATGGAATAATCTAGTATATTTGTTGGTTAAGGGCAGTCTGATTTAGTTTGGAAAATACACCGGTCTTTCTATGGTTTGAAACAATCACCTCGAGCTTGCTTTGAGAAATTTAGGCATACTGTGTATATTTTTTGGATTGAAATCATTCAGTGTTTTATTGTCAGACTTCTTTTGTTAAGTGTGCTTATCTTATGGCTATGTTCATGATATTGTTCTTAACAAGAAATTATATCATTAGAGTTGCTCAATTTAAAAAGCATTTATTCAACCACTTTCAATCCAAAGATTTGGGCTATCTAAAATATTTTCTTGGTATTGATGTAACGCAATCAAAAGAAGTTATCATCAATTCACAAAGAAAATATGCTTGACAAATTGATATTTTGGAGTAGATAGGCTTGACAAATTGCAAGCCCGTTAGTCCTATAGACTTAAATAAGAAGTTAATGAAAGACCAAGGTCAACTTCTCTCAAATCCAGAGAGATATAAATGGTTGGTGAGAAAAATCATTTATCTCACTATAACAAAACGTGATCTTTCTTATTCAATGGAAGTTTAGTCAATTTTTGTAGAATCCTCACATTGATCAATGGAATGCTATGATTCGCATTCTTAGATATGTAAAAGGGAATCTAGGACAAGGATTGGATAGAGCTTTGGACTTCCCCTAGGGATTTATATCAATATTGAAAGTACAATATTCAACAATTGAGTTTGAACTTCGAAAAAAGGAATTGCATGATAGCACCCAACTACCACAAAAGAATATTAAATTGTATTTCTTCAAAATAGACCAAGCAATTACAAATATGTTTCGCATGATACTTTTGAAAACCTGAACCTGGTAAACAACACTAATGAATTAAGCATAGAAACAATGCACAAATCTTTTTACTCAGAAATATCTAGAGTACAATGTAGTATTAGGAACAAATTTAATTATTCCTATATTTTATCTTTAAAATTAGAGGATATCAAATCTCTTCTCTTTATTGTATTGATTTAGTTTTTTGTCAACATAAATAAAACACTTATACTATCTTAGAAACACACAATTTTAGCTTTATGTCTCTTTCCTATATTTTGACATAGTACCTGGAGTCTTTTTCAAAACCATGTGGGCCCGGTAGAGCATTATTCCGAAGCTTTTCTTTTTGCAAACCCTTCTCTTAGGTTTGTGTGCAGTATTCTGATGTCATCTCCAACAAGTTTTCTACAACCTCTGTTTGCTTTGGGAAGCATTAGGGTTGGGATCACACCACTCATTTACATGCCTTCACCCACATCATCTTTCTCGCAACTCCAACTAGCATGTGCAATGGTGCCTGGTGGCCTACCAACTTGCGCCCTGGTTGCTTCTTGCATTGTGACCCTAAATATGTGGTGGTGGCTCCATCAGAGTTTGCTTGGTGGTTCTATCTAATTTTCTTTCTTAGATTATTTTTTATATATTTTTTTATATTTTTTCTTGATTTCAACAAAAAGAATGTCTTCTAGCACCCAATCACCATTTAGAGCAAATTCTCTAATCTTTTTTAACCATATTGTTAGTATTCAGAAGATGAATGGGTCTAACTATTCAACTTCGGATGGTTATGGTTAGGTGCGTTGAGCTGCCAATCTCATCTCACTACAATTGCCAAAGTTGATACTCAACTATGTAGTTCTTACCTCACTCAAACTTATTTTCCATCCCTATGAGAAGTGTGCATCTGTTTGGAGTGAGGACCTTGCCCTTTATATCAATGACACACAATGCAAGTACGGTGTGCCCCAAGATCTCTTCACACTTTTTTCTCCATGATGATTTGAAGGCCCTGTTTCTGCTCCTAGGCGGCTTCATGTTGTTTTACACGATTTTAATGGTCTCCTTTCACCACTGCAAATGTAAAGAAGGTGAGAACCATGGTACACTTTTTATGACTTTGGGCTCGTATGGCTTGCTATAAGAGTATGTTGCCACCTGGGATTAGATTTGGGGGTCATCTATAAACCTTATTTTGACTTTAGCATCATTCACTATCGTCCATATTTCTAAAACAATAAACACAGAGATACATAACTCGTTTGCAAGGGAAAATGTCATCTTTTAATCATAAAAGTAATAATTTTTTCTGCTTTTGTACAGGTAATTCTAAGAATCGCCCAAAATATGAACATTGCTACCAAATTGGACATACCATTGATAAGTGTTCAAACTTGCATGAGAACCCCCCTTGTTCACCCAATATTGCTCAAATGTCTCTTGTTAAGTCACATGTTGTTGTACTACCAACTGACCTCGTATTACTCTAACAACATATTAAGACTTTACCAAATGGTATGAGACTCGCCAATATACTAGTTAACACTGCCTGATGTGATCATGAAAGAGTCTTCAATTAAAGAAAAGTTTATAGAAGAAATATCAAAAGGACATCATAGAATAAAAATGTAAATAATATAGAAGAAAGACTCTCACATGAAAAAAATAATAGCTTGAAAAGAGGCATAGGTTAGACTGGTTTGTTTGGATATTAGAATAAGGCTATCCTAGATTAGAATAACTAACCTTAGGTGCCTATGTGTAAAATGAAGTCCCACATCCTCATTTATTAGATAGGATATGGCTCATTCTCCTATAAAAGGAGACCACATGTCCCTTGTATAAACACACCTTTGATATCAGAATTCATTTAAGCTTTTAAAAACCTCTTAGTTCTTTGAGTGAAAATGTTGCTTGCTTAATTTACTTGTCTCAAGTGACATCTCTTTCTCTTGCCTTTTTGGAACTACCAAGAAGTGTTCCAAAAGACCTCAAGGGTCTAGCCAACCTTCATGGTTGTGTATATTTGATGAAGTAATCACCACCTTACCTTATCCCTTTTTCATTTATCATATGCGCCTATCTTCCATACTTTTTCTTTCCATTTCTTGTGTTGTTCAATTGTGTTCTTGCTAAGCTTCCCTTGTCTTTCCATCCTTTGGAAAAACATCCTAAAACCATAAAGAAAACTCTTGGTCATCATGTTGCATCCTTGGCTACACCCCTGTATTTCTCCAAGAAACATCTTCAACCTTGCCTAGCCATGGGTCTCAGCCAAACCACCTTTGCTCACCAAAATCACCTCCAAAATTCATGTAAACCTAGTTGTAAATATCCCTTATCACCTCCGAAATTCATGCAAACCTAGTTCTAAATATTCCTTTAGTAGTCCACAGCATAACGCCACCTTAGCTACTTCTTTGCCATTCCTTTCTTGATAATTTCCACTCTACTAACTTCTCAAATGAAATTAATTCATCTTAATATTCTCATTTAGTTATGCTTTTACAACTCAACCTTCATTGCCATAGAGTTTAGTCGCTGGTATAGTAGTACAATAAAACTTGTCTTTGAACTTAGTAGGTACTTTGTCGTCACATAATTTTTTATGCTTTCCTGAGATTTAACAATCCAGTTTGTATCCTGTGTGATATCTTCAGTCGTTTCCCTATTATTTTATAAAATTGATCCTAGATACTTAAACTTATAACCTTGAGTTGTGGTATGACATCACCAATTTACTATTGTAATTAAAATTTTGGATATTTTACATGAGTAAATATTTTATATGCAATTTTACACAACCACGTGTGGTTTTGTTGAATCAAATTTGACTCCCCGCACGACTCATGCCTGCCTCCGTCCCTGTTAAGTTGTAATTTTTATGGTTAAATGAGAAGCTGCTAGCATCTTCAGATGGAACATATGGATGGCAGTTGCATTCTACTTTAGGCATTACAAATTTGGTGGCAGGTCTAGTACCACTTTGCACATGCACACTGGCTTTAGTTTGTGATATACTTGGAGTAAAATGTCAAATTGAAGCTTATATCTTCCTTAGTTAGACTAACAGATGCTTATCCTTTCCCGTCAAATGAAAATGGAAAGAAAGTAAATTGTTTTTTCTTTTATTTTCTTTCAGACTTTACTAATTAAATGCTAATACTTATGGACTTTTTTTTCACTTTGTAAAGGGAAAAAAGAGTTTTGATTTAAAAAATCACTTTACGTGTGAAAAATCATGTGAACATTTTAGCGCCTCTGTACAATGTCAATTTTTTAACCAGACAAGTGGGATTATAGCTAATAAATAAGGCCTAGACATAGTGTTTTTTGCAAAGTCCTAACAGCAATGATTCCAGGAAACAATTAAAGAAGAGATAATTTGATGTGTCTTAGAATTTAAGCTTTAAAACATAATTTAGCTTTACAAAATTGACTTGTAAGATCAAGATTACCTAAACTTGATAAACTAAGTCTCTAGTTGATGTGAAATTAAATTAATGCCCTCTAGACTGAAATTAAGGCAGCCTCTAAAAAGGCTACAGCTAGGGTGGACTAGGGATGACTGCGTTTAAAGTGACTTTCAATTCTCCTTCATACCATGGCGTGCGGAGTGTGACAAATGTAGGTGACATGATGAATCTAGGTAAGCTATGACACCATATATAACATTCAATAATTATTCTTCTATAACAGTATTTGTATGTTCTCTTGCATGACCACATTTCAAATTTAAATGCACCCAAAAAACCTGCCAAATTTGATTTGGTGTTAGTATTGGCATAAGTGAGGATAGAGTGTTTTTTTATGGCCCAAAATTTCTTGTCATTAGAATGTGCCTAATATTTATTTCTTCAACTGTCTTAATTTTCTCATATGTGGCCTAATATTTGTTTCTGCAATTGTCTGAACATATGAACCTATATGGTGATTTAAAGTTGATTTTATAATGATTGGAGTATATTAGTTGACACATGCTGAAGAGTATGTATTTTGTAAAAGGGGAAGAGAAAAGAGTAACATAGTTTCTTGCAGTGCCACAATGGACACACATTGTGTTCCACTTGTAAAACAAGGGTGCACAATCGATGTCCCACTTGTAGACAAGAGCTTGGAGATATTAGGTGTCTAGCACTGGAGAAGGTGGCTGAATCACTTGAGTTACCTTGCAAGTACTACTCCCTTGGATGTCCCGAAATCTTTCCTTATTACAGCAAGCTTAAGCATGAGACAGTATGCAATTTTAGACCATACAATTGTCCTTATGCTGGATCAGAGTGCTCTGTTGTTGGGGACATTCCCTTCCTTGTTGCACATTTGAGGGATGATCATAAGGTGGATATGCACACTGGTTGCACATTCAACCATCGTTATGTGAAGTCCAATCCTCGTGAAGTAGAGAATGCAACTTGGATGCTCACCGTAAGTGTTTTACATTTCATTCATAGAGTATTACTACCTTGTGCCAAATGGTTCTTTTGGGAAGAAATATTCTATTTTTTTACTTCGTTCTCTTTTATGCTTTCACTGGATTAAAATGGAAAGTTATTAAGTAAAAGGAAAAGGAAGAGAAAGAGAATAAAAAACAAAATTGTTTGGATCAAGTGAAAGAAAGTAGAATAAGTGAAAAGTGAGATATATTTATTTATTATTGATAATTTCATTTTTATTTATTATTATTATAATAGAAAATATATAATATACATAAACATTAATAAAATATTCCTCACATAACTGATTATGTAAATTTCTAGGCAAATCTTTTTATTTTTGCAGAGTTTAATGCATGTATTACCTGGTTTTTTATGTTTTTACTTTCTTTTTCCTTGCCCTCAAGCTTTCCAAGCCGGGAAGACAGTAGGATTAATTGAAGAATGTTTCAAATGTACTTCATTCTGTATGGACGAACTTTTCTATAGAAAAGTAGAAAAAGGAAATTGAAATTATCTTCTCCATAAATTAAAATTAGCTTATGGTAATGTAATATGTAGAAGTATTCACATAAAATTTTGCTAAAATTATATTTTTTAACTTGTGCAGATGCAGTCTTATCTCACGATTCAATATGCTCTCCTCCATTTGATTTTCGTGTTTACCAGTTGACATTTCTTTGCATAGGTATTTTATTGTTTTGGCCAATACTTCTGCCTTCACTTCGAAGCTTTCCAGCTTGGCATGGCTCCTGTTTACATGGCATTCCTTCGATTTATGGGTGATGAGAACGAGGCTCGTAACTACAGCTACAGCCTTGAAGTTGGGGCAAATGGCAGGAAACTCATTTGGGAGGGTACACCACGAAGTATTCGCGATAGCCACCGGAAAGTCAGAGATAGCCATGACGGTCTCATTATTCAACGAAACATGGCCTTATTTTTCTCTGGAGGTGATAAGAAGGAGCTGAAACTAAGAGTCACAGGAAGAATATGGAAGGAACAACAGAATCCCGATGCTGGGGTGTGCATACCAAATCTTTGCAGCTAATTTCAAATGCTTGTGTTGGGACAATGCAGCTATATATATGTACTACACCAACTACTTCTGTCTTGTAATAGTCTAAGGCACTAAGATGGCTTTTGAAAATTTTAGTTTTCCCAAGTTCTGTAATAAACAACAATGTCTTCCTTCAAATTTGATTAATCAGAATGAGGCTGCAACCCAAATTTGGCTCCTATTTTCTGAGTGAGGTTCTCATGACTTGATAGAAAGTCTTTTGGTCTGATACTCGCGTTCGTTGCCATCAAGGAAGTGCTTTCACAAGAGACCACACAATGATAAAACAAATGTTTAAGTATCTCATCAGAAATTTGTATATTCTTTCACCGACGCCACAATTTTTTTCAGTGTTGAACACACTACTTGTGATTGCATGACTAGCTTGGATGATTGTGGTTTTTTTGTACCTGATTTACGTTTTAAAGGCCTTGCAAATGATGTTCATGATCCAAATGATCGTGCTGCATCTCGTTCTATTTTGTTTCCCTATTCCGATGCCAATGCCAATGTTACTTCACTAGCAATCTAAGAATTTTTGGAGATGTTTTATGAAAGTTACTTGTACTCCTTAGTTTATTTTCGTGTTTGATGGAACTCTATTTTGTATGACTTAGGGGCGTTTTTAGTTGAAGAAAAATTTGAAGATCTTTTGGGAATCTGAAATTGGAAAAGTATACATCTCATGTTTAGTTATTTGTTATTAAAATATGACATCTCTAGCAAACAAAATTTTACGGAAATGATTTAGTCAAAGTCTTCATAAAACCCTTCTCCTGAAAGAAGGAAAATTTAGGTTTCTGATAATCTGAAATTGGAAATGCAAGTATCTCAAGTTTGGTTAACTGGTTAAACAATAACATTTATAGGGAAAAAGGTTTCTCGGGGGTCGACTTTAGCCAAATTTTCCTTAAAACATTTCCATTTGAGAGGTAAATATAGAAATTTTACGACAAATATATCATGTTATTTTTATTAAATAATTTAATGTGGTACTAAACTCGAGACTTTTGATAAAATAACGTTATCTTTTAATTTCTAAAGAACTTTTATAACTATGCCGTGAATATTTTTCACTAACCAAACAAAATTGAGTCATTTCTAACAATTATAATTTCCAGGATTCATGATTATAAGAAATTATGATTCCTAGGTATTTTTTTCTTCTACCAAATGCTCCCTTAAAAGGGTTGAACTGGAAATATTTTCATGAGAAATAATGATTTCTAAGATAACAATTTTTTTATATATAAATATTCTTGAAAATATTTATATGTTTACTGAAAATAAAAATTTGAGTTTAGTTTTACTAGAATTTGTTGAAATCTTAATTATGTATTATATTAAGTGATCTAATAGTAAAACTTCTTTCTTAACTTGAGAAAAATATAATCTTACTATTTTTCTAAGAATATTTTTGTGAGAAATATAGTTAAAAAATAACCGTAAAGCAATTTGAAATGCTATTTCTAAAAATAATATAAACAAAAAATATTTTTCATCTTTAGATTCTTCAAAAATCGAATTCTCTCTTAATCATACCTTGTGTTTAGATGAGAACTTTCACAATTTTAAAAAAATATAAATATATTACCTTGTTTCTCAATGTCCTACTCAAACAACAAATCTTCTTAAGAGGACTTGTCTCTTTATTCTTGTTAGCATACAAGTGCAATCAAAGAGATTCTTTTAAAAAAAATTGAAAAATAAAATATGAACAGAGTTAATGGTTAGAAAAGTTAGTCTAATCTAAGAAAGAAAAATCAATTCTAAATTTATAATTAAGATGTTAGTTATTCAAAAACTTTGCAATATGTACTTCTTCAAGATAAAAGATAAAATACCTGATAGCAATTAATTTCACGACAACGGCACCAGAAAATTTGGTGGTGGGTTAAGTTAAATCAATTTCAGTTGAGTCAAATTTTCACTCTTTTACTCGGTAAGCAAATCGAGTTAACTATAATACAATTGAGGGTTGTCGTATCCACAGGGAATTAATGATATCAAAGTATAATTATCTTTTAAGATGGAGTGATACGTGATTTGAAGATTATTTACATGTAATATTTATAAATAACAACTATAAACAATAATAATAATAATAAATATTTAGATCAAGAGGTGAAGTGTTAAACAAATTAATGAAGTAAGGAAGTAACAATTAGCATAAATTTTGGGAATAAAATAGCTTTGTGAATTTATTTTTTGTTATTGTTATTTATAAATGCAAATTTTTATTCAAAATCTATGTTTCTATTTTGGTCCTCACACAAGGTTATCTAGATTGATATGCCATTGTTATGACTTACCTCTACATTAAGATGGAATAGTTCAACATAGTATTAGTTTCGAGCTTTGTGACCATTAAATCATATGGTTGGCTGAATAAGGTTTGGAAACACAAAATCGCCTTCTGACCTCATTCATGCCCTATAGAAAATCAATGATCGTTCCTCACCATTGATTCTCCATCCTTGTTTGCTTTCTTTTGTGCACTTTTCTGCACAAATCTCTGCACTTTTCTTCATCTTCTTCATGTGCAATTGTGGTTCTAGTGTTTTTGGCATGCTTCTTACGGATAAAAGTCATTGAACAACTAATAGCTCACTTGTACATAGGGATGGCAAAGCGGGGTGGGCTAACCTTTTCAACCCGCTAACCCGCATTAGCCCGCGGCCCGCGCAGGCCAACAGCGGGGCGGGGCGAGCTGACCCGCTAACCCGCAAGAAAAAAAATGTCATTGTTTTAATGTGTGCAGATGACGGGGAAGATTATAATTATGAAAAAATGGATGAAAGTTCTTATAAGGCGGCATCCAATGTTATTGAAATGGAAGAATGTCAATAATGTTTATGTTTAATTTTTTTGAATTAATGTTTTGGAATTAGGTATTTTTAATGTTTTGGAAGTGGAAGAATAGTGATATTTGATATTTATCTTAATGTTTAATTTTTTTATGTTTGACTATGTTTGAAAAGGAAGAAAAAAAAATT
>Ga0123342_1006679_pt1 | contig 15817 bp, 6 predicted proteins | sample Turbeawhitnodule_FD_89960 | JGI IMG/M metagenome (GOLD analysis project Ga0123342, IMG submission 89960) | Root nodule microbial communities of legume samples collected from Mexico - Turtle bean Mexico white nodule | ecosystem: Host-associated > Plants > Roots > Nodule | place: Mexico: Nepantla... | reverse complement strand
ATCTGACTTGCATGAGATCCAGTACAATACATAAATATGAAAATAACCAAACAAAAAAGATCATGTCTATCAAGCTAGCCTGTTAGATCAAAACTTCTGAAAGATCCGTGCTCTTTGCATAAATATAAACAGCATATATCAAACAAATAGTAGAGTCCTCAACATTTGAAGATACACTTTTATGTAAATAAAAATGTGTAGCCAGTGTAGGTACATTAAAACAACAAACCTGCAAAACTGGAGTTTCAACTTCAATAAAACCTAAAGAATCCATAGTCCTCCGTATCTCTGATACAACCTATTTGAATGAAATTGATTAGAAGATCTGTTTGAATCGGGTTCCTTGCTCAGGCAATACATAAGAGAAGTTCGTTAATCAGTCTAAATGGACAGAAGGTGAGCCTATGATCCCTGAAACCAAAATTCTAAATCTTCTTTCAAATCAAATCCAATCAAATATATAATTAAGGAAAAAATGAAAAAGTATCATTAAACTTACAGCCACAAGGTTTCAAGAAAAATACATGTAAACATGTGATAATGTATTACAACCCAAAATAGACATACTGAACATCATTCTTTTACCAATAATAAAGAAAATTAAGTACCACAATGCCATAAGGCTCCTTGCTATGTGATGTTATGCAAGAGGGTCATTAGCATATGCGAAAAGATTTTTCTGGATTCGAATCCATTATGCATGACCAAACAAACTGGTCACCGAGGTTGAACTTTACCGTAGTAGTTTTATCAAAATTCTACCCCAAACAACATGATGGCTATAATTTTTTTTCTTTTTTAGTCTAGTTTATTTTGGAGGAGAAAAACATTAAAAGTGTAAGGCATTCTATATCTGAACTGAAAACACTCTCCTAGGAACTCAAAGTACAATTAATTGACTTTGTTGTTCACTCCACTGAGTCCAATACTCCTTTCACTTTTGCTTAAGAATTGTAGTTTTGACCCTTGATATCCTCCCATGAATTAATAAAATAAATTGTTCTGCTTGATCTGTTCCTTATTCCACATATCTATAGAAAAGAACAATACTAGATAGAAAATAGGCACAGCACAAGAAGGCGAGAATAAGATATCTCAATTAACTCAATACGAAACATGGAAACAAAAAATAGTTATTATAACTCAATTAAGAGACATGGGAACAGGAGAGAAAATACACTTAATGAATCTACAACATTACAATTATCTAAAAACAGTTGAATACCATTTCGTTTAAACTCTTAAGAGATAAAAAAGTTTGGAAGATGAACCACCTTTGCTCTTTTACGGAGAACATCTGCTACCTCTGGATTTGCGATCATATCTACATACCTAACCACAAGTCCACAACAAACAGTGAAGAAACATTTTAAAAGATAGGCAATCAATTTATAGTCCAAAAGTGTGAGGGACAATTAGAGAAGTCATGCAACGAAGAAGTAATAAGAAATGATTGAACAAAAATAAAAAGAAAGAATAAGATATAATACAAAGTCATACTTCACAAAATAAGAAATAAATAAAAATATAATCTATTTAAAAATTTGAAAGATGAAGATGTTTATTTGAAAAGAAGAAAGAACACGAGTAGATGTAGATATCCTATTACAAAAAAGAGAATGAACTACAGAACAGGGAATAAAAACTAGTGTGGAAGAATTGTAATCATGGTCACTAATAAAATAACAAATGCATTAGTATTTAACAGATTTCAATAGGTAAGGAACAAACACAAATATTAAATTATGAGCTTACCTCTGTCGATAACGTTTATCCATATCGGTTAGTCCATGATATTTGTCAGGAAGTGGAAGCAGAGATTTTGTAAGGATTGCAAAAGATAGGACACACACAGAAAGTTCTCCTGAAATAAGACCAGAAAAAAACATGAGAAGATGGTCAAATGTCTCATAACAATCAGGCTATCAGCTGGCATTTGTCAAAGAGCATATTTGATCCAGTAGATAAAATAAAGATATCAATCTCTGTTAGTGTTAATATATATGTTAGTCTGTTATAGTCTTTGGGCAGTTAGTCTGTTAATACAGCTTGGGTAGTTTCTTCTGTTATTAGTTTTGTTGCGTCTGTAATTGCTGATCCTATATATTCTGGGTTATATATTCTGCATGAGTACGCAATTACATAGTCAATAATATTCTTTTCTTCTCTTATCTTCTTATTCTAAAATGGTATCCTAAGCCAAAAAAAAAAAATTTCTATCATGTCTTCTTCCTCACCTTCTTCCATCACTGCATGATGACCACCTCGACTTCCGTTCATCACTTCCACACTCCCATCTCTCTGAAGCTTACAAATGACAACTTCCTTGTATGGAAACAACAGGTTAGTGCCACCCTACGTGGTCTCCAACTGATGCACTTCTTGGATGGAACCAAGGTCCCCTCTGAATTCCTGACTCAAGAAAATAAATCCGTGCCAAATCCTGAGTTTTGTACCTATCAGCAACAAGATCAACTACTGGTGGCATGGCTTCTTGCTTCCATGTCCTCTTCTCTATTAACCAAGATGGTTGGTCTGGATTCCTCTGCTGAAATATGGTGTTCTCTTCTCACTCACTTTGCCTCGCACACCCGAGCCATGGTTAAAAAGTTTCGGCTTCTCCTCAAAACTCCAAAGAACGACAAATCTATCACAACATACGTCACGGACATCAAGAAAATTGCTGACTCCCTTGCTGCGGTTGGATCTCCAATAACTATTGCCGATCATGTGGATGCAATTCTCGATGGGCTTTCTGCGGAATATGATGGCTTCGTTACCGCAATTCTTTCTCGTCAAGATCCATATACGGTGGATGATCTTGAAGCCCTTCTCCTCGCACAAGAAGAACGTTTTGAAAGGCACAAACTGGCTCAAGACTCCATTCTTCAGGTAAATACCTCCTCCTCCTCTTGGAATCTTAAAAACCAATACAAAAAGAAACCGTTCCACTATAACTCTCGTGGAGGTCAATCACCACATCCTACTGGGTTTCGCCCATCCAATCCGCACCCTCATGTTCGTCCTCCACTCAACCCTGATGCTTCTTGGAATTCTACAAAACCCATCTATCAGATCTGCCACAAACCTGGTCATACGGCAGATGCATGCTGGCGCAGGTATGATTCCCCGGCTACTGAGTCTTATAATGCCAATCTATCTCACTACACTTCTCCAATTGATTACGACGCTACTCCGTCAATTCTTGGGGCACCTTCTACTATAAAAGATCCCCTCTAGTTTCCTGATACTGGTGCCACACACCACAAAACCAAAAACTCCAAGGTCTTTACTCAAAAACAACCTTATCAAGGCCATGACGATCTCAAGCTCGGCAACGGACAAGGTACCCATATAGCTCACACAGGTTTTGTTGTCTATATTGACCCTAATTCTCACACTATGTTCAACCTTCACCATATGTTGCATGTTCCTGCTATCACTAAAAATCTTATTAGCGTATCTCAGTTTGCCAAAGATAATAATGTTTACTTTGAATTTCATGCTAACGTGTGCTATGTCAAACATCAGGAAACCCATCAGATTTTACTTCAAGGAGTAATTAAAGATGGACTTTATGCCTTTCCGCCATCTCTCTCCATGCATACTCACTCTGTTCAATATGCTACTTATACACCTAAGATACCCATTCTACAGCTTTGGCATAACAGATTGGGACACTGTAATTTTACTGTTGTTCAGAATGTTTTAAATGCATGTAAAATTTCTTACACTTCTCAAAAACAGTTATGTGCTCCATGCATACGTGGAAAGCTTCATCAACTTCCCTTCCACTCTTCTCTTACTCAATACACTGAACCTTTGCAATTAATTTTCATTGATATATGGGGTCCTGCTCCCGTCTGTGCTTCCAATGGTGCTCGTTACTATATTTCTTTTTTAGATGCTCACACTAAATATAATTGGCTTTTCCTTCTGCATAATAAATCTCAAGCTTTAGACTCCCTTATTCGCTTCAAAACTTTTGCTGAAAATCAAACTGGGTTTAAGTTACGTGTTATTCAAACAGACAATGCTAAGGAATTTTTATGCTTCAAATCCTTTACTCAATTGCATGGTATTCTTCATCGCCTCACCTGCCCTCACACACACGAACAAAATGGATCTATTGAATGCAAGCACAAACACATCTCTGATATGGGTCTAACCCTGCTTGTTGCTGCTTCCTTACCCATAAAATTCTGGGGCGAAGCTTTTACCACTGCAACATATTTAATTAATATTTTACCTTCCCCTGTTCTTCAAAACAAATCTCCCCATTTTTTACTTTTTCACACTGCACCAAATTACACTCTATTAAAAACCTTTGGCTGCGCCTACTACCCGCTTCTTCGGCCTTACAACAAACACAAATTAGATTTTAAATCTGCATGTTGCTTGTTTCTTGGGTACAGCCTACACAATAGGGGCTACATATGTCTCTCTCCTACGGGTAAGATCTATATGTCTAGACATGTTGTCTTTAATGAAAATGTGTTTCCTTACAATATACCTGAATATAACTTCATCCCCAACCCCACCATACAATCTGAATCTGGCTGCTCTAATCATCATCTTACGGTTCTCCGTCAACCTGTTGCCATGCCTGTGCCTGCGTCACATAACAACACGGAACTGCCCTCCTTTGTTCCTCGTGATCCTCTTCCTTCTCCTTCGCTGCCTCCCATACAAACTGATACGGGTTCTACAAATAAACACTCCATGACAACTCGCTCCAAGGCTGGTATATTCAAACCAAAAAGTTTCATGTCTCACGTCAGCAACACTCCACCCATTCCCACCTCCATTAAAGAAATTGTGTCTTCTCCTCCTTGGTTGCAAGCTATGACTGATGAATATACACACTTGGTCCTTAACTTCTCTCCCTGCTGGTGCCAAAGCTGTTGGATGCAAGTGGTTATTTAAAAACAAGTACAATGCAGATGGTTCATTCCAACATCACAAGGCCAGGTTAGTTGCCAAGGGGTTCAGCCAAACAGCTGGGACTGACTTCACGGACACTTACAGCCCCGTTGTTAAACCTGCAATCATCCGTCTTGTCTTATCTCATGCCATCTCCGCCAACTGGCATATTCATCAAATTGATGTCAACAATGCCTTCTTGAATGGAGACCTCAAGGAGGACGTCTACATGGTCCAGCCACCAGGATTTGTGTCCACCTCTCCACAATTAGTGTGTAAACTACACAAAGTGTTATATGGGCTAAAACAAGCCCCACGATCCTGGTTCCACAAGCTAAGTACAACTCTTCAATCCCTTGGTTTTCATTCCACCAAAAGTGACGTTTCCTTATTTGTTAAATTCCATTCCTCATACACAATATTCATTTTAATATATGTGGATGATATTATAATTACAGGGTCTTCCATGACAGCAATCCAGCAACTAATCTCGAATCTCAGTGCCTGCTTTGCTCTAAAAGATCTCGGACCTCTTCACTTCTTCCTCGGTGTGCAAGTCACGCGTCTCAGAAATGGTGGTCTCCATCTATCGCAACAAAAATACATCAATGAACTTCTTCATCGCACAAAAATGGATGTAGCTAAACCCCTTCCCACACCCATGCAAACTAACCTTCATCTTCAAAAATATGCGTCCTCCGCCATGCATGATCCCTCTCTGTTTCGGTCTGTCGTTGGTGCCCTCCAATACGTGCTTATCACTCGTCCGGAACTGTCTTATGTTGTAAACAAGGTTTGCCAATACATGCATAGTCCACAAGATCATCATTGGAAAGCGGTCAAACGCATCCTCTGTTACCTTGCTGGTACTCGCACCCATGGCTTGATTATTCAGCAGTGCTCTTCTCCTTCCATTCGTGCCTTCAGTGATGCTGACTGGGGAGGTGACGTTGATGATCGTAAATCCACCACGGGTTACTGTGTTTTTTATGGTCGCAACATCATTGCGTGGTCTTCTCACAAGCAGCGAGTTGTATCGCGTAGCAGCACAGAAGCTGAGTATCGAAGCATTGCAGCAGCTCTCACTGAAGTTCTTACATGAGTTGCACCTACCCATCCCGCAACCCCAACTATTTTCTGACAACTTAGGTGTTGTCCTTCTTAGTGCCAATCCTATAATGCACTCACGCACCAAACATTTCGAATTGGATCTTCACTTTGTCAGAGACTACGTCCAACAACACAAAATCAGTTTAGTCCATCTCCCTGCAAGGTTTCAAATTGCCGACATTCTCACCAAGTCTATCTCTGGCCCTGCATTCTTGGACTTCCGGTGTAAACTTATGGTTGGTGTTCCACCCACATAAGTTTAACGGGGGGATGTTAGTGTTAATATATATGTTAGTCTATTATAGTCTTTGGGCAATTAGTCTGTTAATACAGCTTGGGTAGTTTCTTCTGTTATTAGTTTTGTTGCGTCTGTAATTGGTGATCCTATATATTATGGGTTGTATATTCTACATGAGTACGCAATTACATAGTCAATAATATTCTTTTCTTCTCTTATCTTCTTATTCTAAAAATCTCAGGTGTTAACTATTTCTCAGTCTGCAATTATCATAACAAGTTCCTAGTAACTTAAAAGAGTAATTACAAGTATATGACATATACTAGAAATCTTCAGTAGATAGACACTCATAAGACAAAAAAAAAATCATATATGAAACCAAAGATGGCTGAGCAAACTCCAGTTGAACATAATAAAACAACTATAAGAAAATATTGTAAAAAATTATTTGGTTTAATAGCTTGAGACTTCCAATTTGGGTAAACATGTTCTTTACATTTGTAACCTCTTTTACCTTTTACCTATCCCCTGAACTCTCATATTTGCTAACATACTAGAATTTGTGTATGTATAACATCAGCTGCAAACTTTCAGTATCACAATTTTTATATTATCTTAGCAAGAGCATATGCATGTGAGTTTACAAACATACAACAGTCACAGAATTACTGAAAGTTCTTACCTTTTATTCACACTGAGATAACAGATAATAGGGATGGAAATCTGGGATAAATTATAAATTTTGGGCACAAGATATAGCATGTTGCAAATGCAAGCCATATCAATTTACTAAAAACATATTTTTAGCCTAAAAAATCATTTAATACCTTTTTCTGTGCGTTTTATTGTTCCTCTCACACCTAATATATCACCAGTATCAAGATGCGCCTTTAACTGTTCAAATTGATCGCCTATGAGTCTCTCCTTATCACAATAGAGCTGAAATCATAGATTTTAAAAACTTCAGTTAGCAGCTCTCTATATACCATTCACTTTATCGAAGGACAGTAATTTCTATCCTCTACATGAATAAAATATGCATATAACAATTAAAACTAGATTAAGAACAAAGAAAAATGATAACATACCATAAACTTACAAAAGCCCAACATGTCTTGCTTAAAGTTACTGTTAGAGATTACGTAAATATCCTATTTAGGGTTTGTCTCTTTTCAAGAATTAGACAACTTGCTGACAAAATAAGAGAACGAGAGACATGTGTGAATTCGTTTAATTTACACAATGGGGGCTCTTATTTATAATATGCTTCATAACTACAACGAATAATGGTTTCCTAATTTACATAAATACAGACAGCTCACAATAGCTAATAAATGTCCCCACTTACAATATTTACAGACTCTACCTTGAATGTATAAAAAGAGTAAAACAAAACCTGAATTGACCCAGAATCATCTCTTAGTGTGAGAAATGCAAGCTTTCCGAATACCCTCCTGGCCACAATTCTTCCCGCAACAGATACGTGGTCACTCTCGCTATTTTTTTCCTCACCATTTGCCAAATCTATGTAGATATCTTGCAGCTGACTAGCACCGTGAGTTTTGTCCCATTCATAAGCATAAGGATCAAGCCCCTTGCTTCTCAATTCTTCAACCTACAATCAACCACAAAGAAGGATTGTCAAAACTGATAAGCCTTTCTCCAAAAGAGAAGACAATCTAAAAATAAAGACCCTTAGCTTGTTAGTCCTCTGACAAACACTACATCTCAACCAAAATATTTACATTGTCCAACCATGCATTCAATTTTGCATCCTATCCCCCAGCAAAAAAAAATGCTGCTAAGCAAAATTAGTCTTAAACTTTTCCTTTTTTACACACACGATATTCTCATTTTGCTAGAACTGTAAACAAGCCGGGAGAACAGATAAATATAAAGAGAAGTTTTGATAACAAAATTAACTACAAGGCAATTAATATCATTCCTACATTGAAGTTCAACGAAAGACCATACAACGCAGAATTTTCCAATGCAAAACTCAACTTCAATTCAGCTTTAAACTCATTCATACACGAAACACGGCAATTAGAAGAATACGGAAGAAAACGACACCGTTGCAATTGAGCGAGAGCCACGTACCTTCTTCAAGCGAATGGCTCGAATGGCATCCCTATCGGAAGTCGAAGTGGTGGACGACGACGCCGAGCTCCGGCGATTGCGACCGGCAGCCCTGGTATCGGCGGTGGTGGAAGTTGAGCAGGCGCGGAAAACGAGCGTTCGAGGTGTTCGACGAAATGCGTGAGAGTGAAAGAAGTGCTTCAGTTGGTTCCATGTTAGAGTGCACAGTTTTAGCGCTTCCATTCTCTCTTTCACCACTGCGTCGTACCAAAGAAAGTCTGTTTATTTATCTTTCTGGTTTGGGATGTAGATTCGACACAACAGTTTGAAATATCTAAATTATTATATTTTAAAAAAAGGATTTCTTTAATATTGAACTTAAAATTGAGTATACATAAATAAATAAATTATTGAAAATGTGTAATAAAAAAACAAAAAGAAAGTAGTAATATACACACAAAATTTGGTCATTCAATCACAGATTATTTTATAGCTTAATAATCACAAAACATTTAAAAATAACTTTTAAATTAAATATTACTAATGTTTATATTTCATCTTATTGGTTAAAGTCTTTATTGAGGGTAAGTTCAATTTTTTAATGGGAGATTTTTTAATTTATTTAAATTAATATTAAGATTTTTTTTTATAACAAGGTATTTGTATAAACAGAAGTTGTGATACCATAAACATTGAAGTAATGAGAAAATTTTGTAACACTTTAAAATATACAATTTTTTTACAAAAGGAATTAAAGTAAAACAATGCTTTTTAGTCCTGTGTATCTGCACATATATATGCCGGTGTATAATATACTCATTATATTCATACACAAACAATAATACATTCAAGAAGGAAAAAAAAAGGAACATATGAAAATATGAATAAAAAAATCAATTAAATTAATGATTTGTATATATAATTTTATTTTTATTTTTCCATTAATCATAGTTGTATAATATTTAATATCAATCATCAGAATCCAACTATATTCCAAAATTATCATAAAAAATCATATGAATCAAATTATCAATAATAATTAATATTGACTACTTATATCTCAATTTGTCTAACGGTATCTTGATTTTTTTTTCAATTCATATTACTTTTGATTTCACTTAAATCGTAATGATTTCATATGGATCTATTGTTTTCCAAGAGACTCATTAAGTATGCATCTACTAGAGACTAACATCTAATCTACACATTTAGGATCAAGGTAAGCTCAATCCAATATTGTGTATCTCTGCAGATCAAGTGTGTATGAACTTCCTCTTTGACTTCTCAACACCTGATACCTTAGTCTATGTGACTTAGATCATCAATGAAGCTAGAAGATCTATGTTAAAACATAGGTTTTTCATACTTAATGTACCATGCATAACATCTCATATATTATCTCAAATGTATGACATCAATTTCATACAAGTTTCATCATACAATATCATTCAATCACTCATATATCATTTAAGATTTTTCAAATACATCACACATATAATTTAGAGATTTCACAATTCAATCGATAATACAACTCATATTCACTTTATATTTATATATAAAAATATTCAAATAAAACTCAACTCATTAAAGAGGCAATAAGAAAAGAAAAGAAAGAAAGTTTTTGGCTAGCTTTAGCAAAAATTTCTAGCTTAAACAAGAATGGACTCGCTTGGACAAAAATCCTTTTACTTAAGCAAAAATAAATTCAATAGCAGGATAAATTTTCAATTATATTTTTGCTTGAGCAAAAATTTGTTGCCTTGAACAAAAATATCATAACTTAAGTAACATAACCGACTTAATTCTAAATCTTCATCCAAAATCAACATTCAAAAACCCATTAAACATAAAAAACACAAATACTTAACTATCAAAATCTAATGTTTTTGCATGTTTAGACAACATATCATCAAATAACATCCCTACAAGAGAATTTGCAGCTTGAGATCACATCCCCTCCACATTTAGATCTCTAGCCTATGGTACTATTAAAAGAATAAAGTTAGTTTCCCTTACCTGAAATCCTTTATTCCAATAGAAATTTCAGCCCAAGTAGGGAAACCACTCCAAAAACCTAAAGTATGTTATCCAAACATCACCAAATTTCAGTATAAGGTAAAACAAGTTGAAATGATCATTTTCTCATCTGTCCCCATCAAGAATGATGGCTAAATCATATGGACAAACAAAGAATAAAGAATCTTTAAAATAAAAATGAACTTACTCTATTTGAAAATCTGATCGGATAGAATTAATCCTTAACTCCTCAGCTACGACACTGTATGATCAGATTTTGAAATAAATGGAAAATGGAAGAAGAAATTACAAGAGATGGAAGAAGGATAGACATGGGGGCGTAGTGTGCAGAACGCCACAAATATAGTTTTCGTTAACTATTGCTTAATTATATGATATATATTGAGAAACATGTATTTATATATTAAAATTTATTGTAACTTTTTGATAACTTCTAGTCATAAAATCATCCATTGAATTGTGACTTTTATTTATTTTCTAAAAATGATTATACGTAATTCAAAGAAAAAGTATAACAAATTTTTAGTTGTCATTATACTTCTTGTGGTGCATAACATTAATTAATTTCAAATTATTAACTTTATTAATGGAGGAGGCTATTTTTGTTAGATTATCATAAGTGCCACACTTTTTTATCAATATATCTCTTTGAGTCATTGGTGATGAAGAAAAAGTATTTTAACATTCATGTTTTGTCCTTTTTGGTACACTTATAATGTAATGTAAATTTTTTGAAGACTTCCCTCAAGTTTGCAAAGATGGTTCAACAGGCTGGGATGTTCTTGATTCTTAGAATAGGTTCATTTTTTACTGCATAATGGAATTTTGGGTGAGTAATAGTTTCTTTGCTATGATTTTTTTTTGGGTTCTAAACAATAGCTTCGAGTTACAAATTTTTAATTAATTTAAATTTAAAGTGAAAGAAAACTCATATTTTATTATTCAAATATATGTTGAGATAAGTGTAAATTTATAAATTTACATTTTAAATCTTAAAAAAAAAATAAAAAAAAAATCTCACAACCATCGTAACACTCATCAACTTCAATATGTTTTCCTCACGAATACACTATTCAACATACTTCAATCTAAACAACATCTTTTTCTTCTCACTCTTCTCTCAAATCCTTACATATCCCTCTTCAATCTGAACACGCTCTTTCTTTTTGTTATGATTATAAACAAATATGCATTTCTCAACTTCTAATTTTAATTTTCCATCATTCACATGAGAATAAGCTAATGAATCCTAAATATATACAAAATTAATTTGATGAAGAACATAATCATATTTCTAATAATTTGATGAACAACATATTTTCCCTCTAAAATTTTGCAATCAATAGTCGTACAAGGTTAAAAATTTAATTAACTAATTAATGGTGATAAAATAATTTCAATGTCTATAAATTAGACATACAATTAATTTATTCCTAAACTTTGATTTAATTTGTACGTTAATATATTTTTTAATTATATTTAATAAAATGTAAATTGAAATATGAAAATTTATTGCATCTAATGATATACACTTTTAAATATTTTTAAACATAAACGATTAATACTATTAAATAAATATATACGGCAGAAAAATATAAAGTAAGAATTACGTATCCAGTAATTATTGAAAAGGTTAAAATATTCGTTAATTGTGTTTTAATCAAGATCTTGAAGTATTGTTTTTATTGAGTCCTTGAACTTGTCTATCATTTTACGAACAACTTGATTCGAATTTAAGAATTAATATTATTTTTTTAGACCATAAATATTTTCCATTAAAACAATAATAACGTAGAACAATTATATAGGTGATAAAATATTTTTTTATAAAATATGTATAGGGTACATATACCTAGAATTACATACCTTCATACTAATAATTACTCATTTAATATAATATTTTAAGACATAAAAATCGGATTATAATTTGATTATAGCAATTATATATTAGATTATTAGTGCAAAATTATTTATATCTCATGATAATTATTTAATGTCTTCTGGATTCAACAAGACTTATAAATAGATGATAATTTTCAGAAAATACTCACTCAACCCTTCATAATCTTTTATACTCTTCTGTACTCACAAACATCTAATATTCTTACTGAATTGAGTGTTTCAGAGTCGAGTTTTTTTACAGGGAAATCTTTCTTATTTTCTTGTAATCAATCAACATCATAAAGGCCGATCTAAAGAGAAGTTTTCTTTCTTCTACCTCCTGATTTTCCTACTCATTTTTGGTAAGAACCTATAGCATAGAAAATGTCATATTTTTCAATCTTTGCCCTTCATGTTATATTATTTAAGATATTACTACTATTACTTATTTTCTTTATTATTTTTTATATAGATATTTTTTGTAATAAATTTGGTGTTACAATTTTAAGATATTATTACAATATATATATATATATACCCATAAAAGAATCATATTATATAGTACAATATATATAAATAAAAACACATGAATTATACATAAAAAAAAAAATCTCATTTCTTACAAAACATCAACTCGTCACTCTTTTCAAAACACAATTTATAGAAATGTAAAATAGTGATATCCTAAAAGCAGCTATTACAAATTTAAGGATCAAACAATATAAAATATGTATAAAAAACAGAATTAATATGTATTTTTTTATTAATGGATATAGATTACAAAATGTTTTAAGTAATATTTGAAAAAAATAACTTTGTAATTCTATTTTAGAATTTTATTCTTATAATAACTATTCCTTATAGGGGGTGATATTTTTATTATGTTTATTTACATTTTTATAACATTTTAGTTTTACTATTTTATATCATTATGTATTAGTTATTTATTATTTTTCTGAAGATTATAGTATTGGTTTACTATTATTTTACTTATTATATTTTAGTACTCTAGTGTTATTTTGATTTATTTTATATTTGTTTCAAATTTATATTACTACTATGCATTTATATTTTGCATATTTTAATAACAAATTTTTCTATTGTCTTAAATAAACGTGTATGATAATTTAATGTTTTGTTTTTATATCATATTAAATTTCGATTAGTAACATTGTTAACATTTATGAATAATCTTAATTTGCATGATATACAGGGTGTGAAAGAAAGAATGAGTTCAAAACACAGTAACCAAAAGAGTGGAAAGAAAACAAACTTTTTCAAAACTATATTTTCAAAACTCTCAAAATTTGGGAAGAAAAAATCGAATGCTCCAAAATCGAATGCTCCAAAATCGAATGCTCCAAAATCGGATGCTCCAAAATCGAATGCAACAAAAGAGGATGTTTCAAAAGAGGATGTTTCAAAAGAGACTGTTTCAAAAGAGGATGTTTCAAAAGAGACCGTTTCAAAAGACACAACTTCAAAAGAGGCAACTCCAAAATTTATAGAAGAGACCATTTGTGTTTTTTCAGACTCTTGTGACGATGATGTAAAGGAAGAAGATTTGATAAGAAGACATGTTTCTCCTCCAAGATCCTCTAGAACATATCAATACAATGAAGAGAGGTCAGGAGAGGGTTGCCCTAATAGAATAACATATCCAAATTCGTATAATGGAGAGAGATCGGGAGAGGGATACCCTATGGGAGGAACATATCACTATAATGGAGAGAGGTTGGGAGAGGGATACCCTATGAGAGGAACATATCAATATAATGGAGAAAGGACAGGAGAGGAATATCCTATGAGTGGAACATATCAATATAATGGAGAAAGGACGGGAGAGGAATATCCTATGAGTGGAACATATCAATATAATGGAGAGATGTCAGAAGAGGGATTTCTAAAAATAACCTATTACTTTAATGATCATAACGCCCAAGGATGTTCTATTATGTAAATGTGCACAATTGAAAGTAATTAGAGTTATTATATTAGTTTAAGAAGTTATTTTAAATATTTTTAGAAATTTTATTTTCATTTCTAATAATTATGAAGTTATGAAATTAATTTATATTATTTAAGAGTAAAAATTGTTTTTTGTTGCTTTTTGTTATCTCTTCTTTAACAAGTTCCAATCATCATTTCGCTTTTTATTTTGCGCCTTAAATCTTTGTATAGCCTTAAAAAATGTTGCTATTGAAGCTTTGTGTATCTTCTTTCTTCAAATAGTTGTTAGATGGTCAAAATAAAAACTTTGGTTGATTCTTCTGCATATTGAATATGAGTAATTCAAATTGTTTCTTTTTATTCCTGTTTCTTTTTATTCTTCAAATATCATTGTAACTTTAATCAAATTGTGAAATCTGGTAGACGTTTGAAATAGAAACTTGCTTTTATTTGATATTTTAAATTGTTTTTTACATGCTCAAATTCTAACGGTCCAGGTTTGATGTTTTTTGGACTCATTAAATGTTCAAAATGGAGTGTTTTTATATGAGTTTTTATATGTTGAATCACTTGTTTACACTTCAAAACATGTTAGCTTGTTGTATTTTAGCATCTTGAAATGACTTCAATCTTCATTAGGGCAAATCTCGCTTCTCAACTTCATCTCTTTCCTTAAGTGCTTAATAAAAAAAACTTTAGCTTTTACCTTCACACACGCCTTTATGTCATAATAAAGTAAGAATATCTTTAAACTAATATCTTTTAATATTTTTTTAATTATCAAAAGTTTCTATTCTTATATTTTTTTTTAAAAAAACGGTTTAATATAGAAAATACACATGTTTTGTTTTCTAAAACTTTTCAGTTAAAATATTGTTTATTCAAAAAATTTCTAATACAATTTTAAACTTGATATTTAATACATAATTATATTAAAAATATTTTATATTCAATATATTTTATACATAAATCAATAAAACATATCTATGTACAATATTTGTACTTTAATTATAGATATTGTAAGTATATTTTCATTAATTTTAAATATATATGGAATATGTTATTTTTGTTGGGTTTAATAGTGCCAAAGTTCAAGAGGGGGGTGAATTGATCTTTTAAAAGTTTCTCGCAGAATCAGTATTTATCACAGTGTACAGAAAATAAACAGATTTATTTTGGCACTGTTTGTGTTTGAAAAACGTTTATACAGTCAAGTTAATCACAAGATTATGCAGATTGATTTTCCAGATACACACACTGATATAATGAAAAAAAAAAGTGAATCACAAAATTGATAGCTTGACAATTACTTGAGTAACCTATTACAATCAATCTGTTTCAGTGACTTTTTAACATGTTATTTATGTTCTTCTTAAAATCAAACAGTTTTCCAGAAATTAAGAACAGTATGTCACAAGTCCAGAAAGAACAGATTTATTATTGATTGAACAGATTTATTTCTTGACAGTTTAACAATTATGCAGAAATTTAAGTGCAGAGATTAAGGGAGAATGAACACAAGGCAATTATACTGGTTCACTCAACTGAGCTACATCCAGTCTTCACCTAAACCAAGGTGAAATTCACTAAATCACAATT
>Ga0123342_1006678_pt1 | contig 15819 bp, 19 predicted proteins | sample Turbeawhitnodule_FD_89960 | JGI IMG/M metagenome (GOLD analysis project Ga0123342, IMG submission 89960) | Root nodule microbial communities of legume samples collected from Mexico - Turtle bean Mexico white nodule | ecosystem: Host-associated > Plants > Roots > Nodule | place: Mexico: Nepantla... | reverse complement strand
TTGGTAATGGTTCATAGATCCTAACAACCTGCAAATCAACAGTGTCTGCACTGCAAATTATATCATCAGAGGATATGCATTTGGTCATCACAGAACATGTTGCACATGTATCATCAAAATCCTCTGTGTCTTCAGCAGTCATATGCACTTCGGGAGTGTCTGGATACTATAAATGCCTCCTCGTCCTCTGCGACCACGTTCTCTGCACCAAGAGTTATTTGAACTTGGAATGTGATTAAGACCAAATTTGTTTTGCTCAGGCCCTCCATGATTCTGGCCATCACGACCTTTGCTGGAATAGCTACTACCATGTCCCCGTCCTCTGCCTCGTGAACTACCGTGTTTATGATAGGAGCTACCAATTGAGGCTTGTGCTTGTAAAGCCTGTTCAATTAGTTTTTCATCAATATTATTGTCATTCATCTACTGCTCATGTGCTTGTAGGGAACCGGAAAATAACCTTACTGTCATTTTTGAAATGTCATTGGCCTCTTAAATTGCGGCAACATGTTCAAATCTGGGAGTTAAAGATCTTAAAATCTTCTCCACCTTTGCCTACTCTGAATGTGTTTCCCCATTGCTCTTCATCTGATTTATCAAAGCAAGAACTTTATTTATATAGACATCAATAGTCTTTGTGGTTTCCATCTGCAGCAGTTTATATTGGTGTCTTAGCGTTTGGAGATGCACCCTCTTGATCTTGTCAACACCTTTATAAAAGGTTGACAAATGGTCCAAGCCTCACTTGCAGTTGTTGCTCCTTCGCTCAAACGAACGTCTCGTCATTCATCCCTTGATGGATGAGATACAAAACCTTCTTGTCCTTCTTCTTCTGGTCACGATGCGCTACTCGTTGCGCCTCAGTTGCATTATCAACTAATGCAGACACTCCACTCTCAACAACATCCCATAACTCATGATAATCAAACAAAACTTTCATCTGCACATACCACTGATTGTAATTTTTTCAATCAAGGATAGGGATTGATAATTGGGTAGAGTTCATGATAAAAGAATGGCTCGGATACCAGTTATAGGAACTAATTGAAGGAAATAACACAAGGCAAAAGGTTGTAGAAGTTAATTGAACGTAATTGCACAAAATTGCAAAATTGTTGAACTGATTCATTCATTTTGATTTACTTCAATAATATATATAATAAAATTATAATTATTGGAAGCTATAAAATGTGAATACTAAGAGCTATGTAAACTGACCATTAATGCAATAATAACGGTAAAATATGAGAGTGTTAAGGAAATAATAATGATCAAATTATACGCAATTATTGTACGTTATTGTATGCAATTAATTTAATAATGATAGAATTCCATGATTAGTACGACATCATGATTAAAAGTCACGCGCTCTACCACTGAGCTAGGAAGGAACAAAAGAAAACTACTCAAAGTGCAACATGAATAAAGTTATGATGAAATGTACAAAAATATGTGAAATGAACTAGAAAATATAGTTATGCAATTATTGTACACAATTAATTTAATAATGATAGAATATCATGATTAGTGGATCGAACCACAACCACATGGTTAAAAGCCACACGCTCTACTATTGAACTAAGAAGGCTTTGTCAAAAATTTGTTAAAAGAAAGTCTTTGCTAACAATAAGTTTTAAAAAAAAGAAAATCAAACACAGTTGAACCCACGACCACGTGGTTAAAAGTCACACGCTCTGCCACTGAGATAAGAAAACTTTGTTAAAAATATGTTAAAAGAAAGTCTTCGAGATTGAGGTTAACCCTCTTACCTTAATAAAGTATATAGTTAAATAATTTTATTTCTATCAATAAAAGTTATAAAGACAAATATAAAATTAACGAAAAACAACAACGCCGTCTGTGGTTAAAAGAAACTTTTCGACATCTGCAATTATTGTACGTTGTACACAATTATTTTAATAATGATAGAATATCATGATTAATGGATCGAACCCACAACCACGTGGTTAAAATGTCACACACTCTACCACTGAGCTAAGAAGGCTTTGTTAAAAATTGGTTAAAAAAAAGTAGTTTGAGATTGAGGTTAACCCTCTTATCTATTTAAGTTGCCCAACAAAGCTTAAAAAAAAGAGAAAATCATATTTATAGAGTCAGACTTAGAAGAATAGAAATAATTAATGGAATGAAACTAGATGACTAAGAATTTAAATAACTAAGGAAGGAAGAGAAGAAAATTACTCAAAGTGCAACATATCCAGTAAATAATAATAATCAAATTATACAAAATTATTCAATTATTGTATACAATTATTGTACGATATTGTACACAATTATGTACAATTAATTTACTAACGATATAATCCATTATTAATGAAGACCTACATAATTAGCTTGTAATTTGAAGAGAGAAAGTTGTTAGTTATTAATTCTGATTTTATTACTCTTAAACTATTTTACCGTTATTATTGCATTAATTGGCAGTTTAAAGGTCTGTTAGTATTCCTATTTTATATCTTCCAGTAATTGTAATTTTATTATATATATAATTGAGTAAATCAAAATGAAAAAGATTAGTTCAGCAGTTTTGCAATCTTGTGCAATTACCTTCAATCAGTTTCTACAACCTTTTGTCTTCTCTTATTTCCTTCAATTAGTTCCTACAACTGGTATCATAGCCAGTTTGTTATCATGAACTCTATCCAATTATCAGTCTTTATCCTTGATGGAAAAAATTACAATCGGTGGTGTGATAGTTTTGTTTGATTATCATGAGTTATGGAATGTCGTTGAGAGTGGAGTGTCTGCATTAGTTGCTAATGCAACTGAGGCGCAATGAGTAGCGTGCATCGTGATCAGAAGAAGAAGGACAATAAGACTCTGTATCTCATCCATCTAGGGATGAATGACGAGATGTTTGAACAAATAGAAGAAGCAACAACTGCAAGTGAGGCTTAGACCATTTTGTCAACCAATTATAAAGGTGATGACAAGATCAAGAGGGTGCGTCTTTAAACCTAAGACGCCAATATGAACTACTGCAGATGGAAATCACAGAGACTGTTGATGTCTATATAAATAAAGTTATTGCTTTGACAAATCAGATGAAGACCAATGGTGAAACACATTCGGAGCAAGCAAAGGTGGAGAAGATTTTGAGATCTTTAACTCCCATATTTGAACATGTTGTTGCCGCAATTGAAGATGCCAATGACATTTCAAAAATGACAATAAGATTATTGTTTGGTTCCCTACGAGAGCATGAGCAGCGAATGAATGACAATAATATTGAAAAACCAATTGAACAGGCTTTACAAGCACAAGCCTCAATTGGTAGATCCTATCATAAACACGGTAGTTCACGAGGCAGAGGACGGGGACATGGTGGTAGTTATTTCAGCAAAGGTCGTGGTGGCCAGAATCATGGAGTCGCTGAGTAAAACAAAATTGGTTCCAATCACAATCCAAGTTCAAATAACTCTTGGCACGGAGGACGAGGAGACATTTATAATAAATCAAATGTTGAGTGTTATAATTGTCATAAACGTGGCCATTATGCAAATGAGTGCAGATCAAAAGGTGATAATCATGTTGCCAATTGTGCTCAAGAAGACCGTAATCACGTACAAGATGAAGAGAATCATGCAGTACTAATGGCAACCACATCAAATGAAATACCAAACAATCATACTTGGTATTTGGATACAGTTGCACAAATCATATGTGTGGTCAGAAGGAGTTGTTTGCAGATTTGGATGACTCATTTCGGCAAATGTAACATCACGACTAACAATCACCTTCTTTGTCATTGGATTGTACAGTTTGTATCCCCCATGCTTATATCCAATGAAAATGGTCTTATCATCCAACTTCGATCTTGCTGCCTTGGGGACATGAACATAAGTAATTGACCCAAATACCTTCAAGTGCTGCACATTGGGTTTGAATCCGCTCCATGCCTAAATCGGAGTTGTGTTAGGAACACTCCGAGTGAGTGATTTGTTTATCAAATATACCGCACATGTTACGGCCTCAGCCCAAAAATAATTTGGCATACCTTTCGCTTTAAGCATGCTCCTCGCCATGTCCATGATTGTTCTATTTTTTCTCTCAACAACTCCGTTGTGTTGAGGTGTGTAGGGACAAGTTATGTTATGCTGCAACTCAAGTTCTTCACAGTGCCTCTTGAACTCATTAGACTTGTACTCACCCCCTCCATCACTACGCACCATCTTAATTTACGCAACAACTGAAATGGATTCGAAAAAATGATATATTTACGTTTTGAACGATGATGTGGAAGATAGAGTCACTCTTGAAGCACCTGCAGTTCAACCTGAAGCTGTAATTCAACCTGAAGTTGCAACTCCAATTGCAACTATGATGGAGTGACCAAGAAGGCAACAGCGACAACCTGTATACCTTCAAGATTGTGAAGTAAATCTTGATGATGAAGTTGATGACAATAGAGATTTAGTTCACTTTGTTTTTTTTGCAGAATCAGAACCTGTGAGACTTAAAGATGTCATTCAACACCCCAAATGGCAAGAGACTATGAATAAAGAATTGATGGTGATTGAGAAAAACAATATCATGACTCAAATTGATTTTAATTTAAAAATTTCAATTAAGATTTATGTTGACAATGTCTCTGCAATTAATCTTGTAGAGAATCAAGTTTTTCTTCAAAGCAGTAAACACATTGATATTCGATATCACTTCCTGTAAGACCAAGTTGGTAAGAACATGATCAGAAGATCAGATTGCAGGTATTTTCACTAAACATCGATGCTTTCATCAAGTTAAGAGACAGGTTGGGCATGAAGGTTGTTACAAATCAGAATTAAGAGATGATGTTGGTTATTAATTCTGATTTTATTATTATTAATTCTGGTTTTATTATCCTTAAATTATTTTACCATTATTATTACATTAATGGTCGGTTTAAAGGCCTATTAGTATTTCTATTTTATAGCTTCCAGTAATTGTAATTTTATTATATATGATTGAGTAAATCAAAATGAAAAAGATCAGTTCATCAGTTTTGCAATCTTGTGTAATTACCTTCAATCAGTTTCTACAATCTTTTGTCTTCTCTTATTTCCTTCAATTAGTTCCTACAAAAGTCTCCATACACTTGTATATATTTACTATACATGAAGTGATGTAAACACACAAAAGAATAAAAAAAAACATCTTCTTTCTTCTTACCATCTCCTTACATACCATTTTCTTATATGGTATCATATCACTGATCTTGGTGCTCTGACAGCCTCTCCATCACATCTGATAAAGAAGGCACTAGCGAGTTCGATAGAAACTTCGTACAAGGTTTCACTGCCGAGCAAATTCAACAATTGGCAAATACTATTTACTAGCTCAACATTAACGGTAAAAATCTCATTCTCATTCATAATAATTGCAGTATTTGTCTCAAAGCTAAACATACAAGGCTATCCTTTCATTTAAGCACAATAAGATCTCATTCTCCATTTAATCTATTGCATTGTGACATTTGGGGTCCTCATAAAACCCTAAATTGTTTTAGAAATCGTTTTTTTCTCACTATAGTCGATGATACTAAATGTACTTGGCTATTTCTTATGACTCATAAGTCAGAAACCCAATATTTATTAGAATCATTCATTACTTTTGCACAAAATCAATTTCAAGCATCTATTAAAACCATCAGTGTTGACAACGGATTGTAATTTATTTCAATGCGTAATTTTTATCTCAAAAAAGTTATTTAATGTCACCGCACTTGCGTCTACACTTCCCAACGAAATGGAGTAGCAAAACAAAAACATATACACGTTTTAAACACAACACGAGCCCTCCTATTTCAGTCTCATTTGCCATTAGAATTTTGGGAACAATGCGTTTTTAACCACCACATATATCATTAATCGTTTCCCATCACCTTTACTAAAAAATAAATCACCTTTTGAGATGTTATATAATCGCTCACCTAAAAAAAGGATTCAAATTATTTGATATAGATGCAAGCACTTTGTTTACAAGTCGGGATGTCACCTTTCATGAAGGTGTTTTCCAATTTTGTCAACAGTCGCAGACGCAATCCTCGCCTCCATTACAAGGTATTTTGCCTGCTATTGACATTGACTTACCTACTCCTGTCCAACATTCACTCGATCAACCTCCAGCAAACCAACCTTCTTCTCCTACTCGTCACAATGCACCTAACCTCCAGCAAACCAACATTCTTTTCCTACTCGTCATAATGCACCTGAACCTCCAGCAAACCAATCGTTTTCTCCCACGCCAGGAAGTCTAGCACCCATTACTGAACCTTCTCCAACCGACCGACCTTCCTGTTCGACGATCCAGTCGCACATCAACCTTACCTTCCTAGCTTCAAGACTACGTAACAGGATCCCAAGCCAATCATTCGACCACTGCCCAAGACCGGCCTGACCCGAATGAAACCAGGTATCCTATGCATCATTTTCTTTCTAATTCACAATTTTCTTCTACACATAGTGCATATCTTGCCAACATCACAGCCACCAAAGAACCTCACACTTATGCTCATGCTATCTTTGATCCAAAATATCAAAAAGCAATGGATGAAGAGCTTTCCGCCTTGTAGCTAAATCAAACGTGGACCTTGACATCGTTACTGCTGAGCAGAAACCCATAAGATGCAAATTGGTCTATAAAATAAACTACAACTCAGATGGCGGTGTCGACAGATATAAGGCGTGCCTTGTCGTAAAGGGGTACACTCAGATTGAAGGTGTTGACTATTGTGAAACTTTTTCACCAACAACAAAATTAACATTAACATCTTTGAGGTGTCTCCTCACCATTGCAGCAACCAGAAATTGGTTTACTCTAGATGTGGAAAATGCCTTCTTACATGGCACATTGCATGAAATTATTTATATCGACTTGCCACCCGGCATCATCGACGGGGAGAACATTGTATGTCGACTCAACAAATCCCTTTATGGTCTCAAACAGGCATCCCGGACATGGTTTTCAACATTTTCTCATGTGATTAAATTTGCAGGATTTCAACAGTTCGAGACATACTACTCTATTCACAAGACATAATAACTCATCATTTATTGTTCTGTTCTTTTGATTTATGTGATGATATTCTTTTGATAGGAAATTATTCGACAAAAATTCAGCATGTTAAAGACTGTTTATTACAACAATTTCGCATTAAAGATCTTGGATACTTAAAATATTTTCTAGGAATCGTTCCAAAGCTGGTATTTACATGTCACAAAAAATATGCGCTTGATATTTTGCAAGATATAGACTCACAGGTGCTCGTCCAAACAAATTTCCAATGAAGCAATACCTAAAACTCACACCAGACAATGGAGAGTTATTAAAGGATTCAGTCAAATACAGGCGACTTGTGGGACGAATGATATACCTCATGGTTACTCGGTCTGACATAGTATTTTCGGTTCGGGCCCTAAGTCAATATATACAGGCTCCACGGAAACCTCATTGGGATGTCGCAATTCGAGTCATAAAGTACATCAGATCACCGGAACAAGGATTGTTATGTAAGAAATTATGTATATTAATTTCTAAAAAGTGACTCACATGACTTAGAGTTTGGGCTTTGGGCCCCAATATGATTTAATAATAATAATAATAGAATTAAAGGGTTCATTGGTTAACCTGAGAAATATATATATATATATATATATATATATATGATGATATACCTAATGAAAACCTACATCTGATGGAGATTGGGAACTAAAGGCTATAGGGTTCTGTCTCTGCAAATAATAGTTGTCTCACTGATAACCATCACGAAAGTGTGTGACAAGAACGGAATTGCTAAGAGATAGATTAGGACAAAGGAGATAAAGTAATTGCTCAAATAGGATCACTCATGGATCAAGGTAAGTGTCTATTCCTTCTTGATTGTATGATTGTGTGAGAATCATGATGATATGATAAGATTTGTATGTGAACATTATTGTATGCGTTCATAATCATGTTTAATCGTAATTAACTTACATGTTATTGCCATCCGAGAACAATCTGACATTGACAGCTTATTGCAACTCAGGCGAGAGGTTGTCAAACAACTCGTATCTGTGTATTGCATTTTTCTTCATTCTTCTATTATCTCATGGAAGTAAAAAAAACAGACAAACGTATTAAGATCGGTGCCATGTAACTTGCTAGCTCAACTTTTCTGTGACAATCAAGCGGCATTACATATAACAACAAATTTAGTATTTCATGAACGCACAAAACACATTGAGATAGACTTCCACATTGTGCGAGAAAAACTACAAGTCGGGATAATCAGTTTTGTACCGACACAGTACCAGCTCGCAAGTCACTGGGCAAAGAACATTTTTTGACGTTGCGACACAAGTTGAGAGTTCATGATCTTCACTACCAGGGGAGTATGACACTGCGAGACACAAGTTTGGAGTTCATGATCTTCACCTGCGAGGTGAGTATTAAGGAAATAATAATTATCAAATTATACACAATTATTGTACGTTATTGTATGCAATTAATTTAATAATGATAGAATTTCATGATTAGTACGACCACGTGGTCAAAAGCCATGCGCTCTACCACTGAGCTAAGACGGCATTTTTAGAAGTAAAACAGCAATGTTATTTTATCTTAATCCTCAAAACAAATGGTTTTTTAGATTCTGCTATTACCGACTCTCTTATATCTGTTTCCGTTAGACATATTCACCAATTTCTGTTCTTAACTCTCCACAAAATATGTTTGTTATTCCGTTTGATAATTTTTCATTTAGGTTTCAGCTATTGTCAGTGTTCAATTGATGTATCATCTTACTCGCAAATGTGTTGAATATCCCTTTTTTTGGAGTCAATTTAATTTCAGTGTCTTATTTACTGTAAACCTGCACAACCAACTTCTGAGGAAGGCTGGTAAGGTCGAATTACACTCCTTGAGACGTGGTGGCACACTGCCTCTATTAAAAATCTCTAGCTTTGCATGTTTTGCAATTGAGATACTACTATTGATCACATTGTTAATCAAGTTGTACAGGATGATTCTTTGAGTCTATTTATATTTAGTGCGTGCATGACAGTCCCAATGTAATAAAATCTTCGTTGTGCTGACAAGATTCAAAACATTGTCTTTCGCTTCTAATACTAATTTCTTTACTTAGCCATTTGAATCTTCTACATTGTGATGTTTGGGGAACATCTCTAATGTGATAACAAAAGGTTCTTTTTACTTTCCCACAATTGTTGGTGATTGCATGATTCACTTTTGATGCAGCACAAAGCTGAGGCTTCCTCTCACGAATTAGTGTTCAGGAATTTTATCATTTCTGAAAACTAATTTTGCCAAGCAACCGAACTGGGTGGCTCTATGGGATAAATAAATAAAAAATGAAAACAATTGATGATCCACCCAACAAAGTTCAGATCAAGATTCAAGAAAGTAAAAGAGGAAGAGGTTGAAAATAACCAAACCAAGTATATCTTCTGATTGAATCCTACACTAGTAGCCTCTAGCTATCATGCAACAACGCTAAACTATAAATTGGAAAAAACACCATCATATGAAGAGTAAATGATAAATCATTTGAAGCACAGTAAGAACATGCACTTGCAGTTCATGAATCAATAAATTCATTTAATTTTAAAAACAGACCAATCTGGTTCAACAACCTTATACAACTCTGAACTTTTTAAATGTTGTTTGGATTTAATCAAGTTTGGGTAACTGGATTTTTTAAAAATACCCCAACTTGACATAGGATCAACAGCCCCAGACCCTCCCCCACCCCAACGGAAAAGGGGGGAGAAAAAAGAGATGAACAAAAAAAAATTGTGATATTTTTGAGCCAGACACTATACTACCAATGTTTTAAGACTTTCATAACGCATTCATAGACAATGTGGCAAACCATAACTATAATATGCACATTACTGCAGTAATATGTACAGTTAGTAGCTTCCTAGAAGAAACAGTCCAACCATTATTTACCAACGAATTACAAAAGCAAACAAATATTTAACAACCAGCGATTCGCAAACCAGGATAAGAGAAAACTAAGGCTCTAGAAGGCAAGCAATAATAGAAAAAAGAAAATGAAACCCTGTGTGGAAGCAACACACAGAAAACTCATTCCTGCACTGAAAATAAACATGTCCAAAACCATTTCAATTGATTGCACTATTGAAACCAAAATCATGTTAATCTCAAACATCAAATTCCGATAAAAGATCATACCCAGACTCAATCACACAAAAAAAAACAATACGAGAGACTCAAATCAAATTTCCTCATCCCCATTTTTCAAATTCGATATATCAATAATCCCAACCCTCTCACTCTCCGGCAAAACCGACCAATTCGGAGACTGCACCGCGCGCAGCCACCGGAAATCATCCACATTTTCCCAATTCCCGGACTCGGCGTCGAGACCGGCGCTGCGAAGATCCTCCTCAATCCCTCGGTAACTCAAACAATACGGCGCAAACCTCACGCCGTTACTGTCCTCGATTATTGGCTTACTCCTAACCCTAAGGTAGAAATCGCTTTTTCTCGCAGAGTGAATCCGAATCTGATGCGACGCCATCACGAACACGCAATCCTCAGCTTCCTCAATAAGAACAGAGCCAGTCACAGGCCCCACGTAAACCCTAGAATTCTTCAACCGGTGTACGAAAAGCGCCCTAACGGAACCTATTATCCTCACTTCGCAGGAATCGAGATCCGAAACGGCGAATTCCCCTACCTCGGAGCCCCTGAACTCGGCGACCAAAACCTCACCAACTTTGTTTCTGAAGCCGGGAGATTCACGCGCGGCGAGGCGCGTGCCAGGAATGGAGGGTTGAGGGAGTTGTTTGGGTTGCGGAATAGCGGTGTCCTTGGGGTCCTTCTTGGTGGGTTTATTCTTGAAGGAGAATTTGGTTTTGGGGATGAGTTGGTTGGTGATGTTTTGGAGGGAGAGTTTTAGGTCGGAGACGGTTTTGAGGGAGGTTCGAACGTCGTAAGAGGGTAGGAGGTAGGAGTTTTGGGCCACGAGTTTTTCCAAATCGGAGATTGACTGTGAGATGTTCTGGAAATGGAGTTTGAGGTTGGGTGGGTCGGAGGAAAGGGATTGGGATTGGTGGAGTTGGAAGTCTATTGAGGTTTTTAGTTCGGAGAAGCGTGAGAGGAAGGAGGAGGTAGATTCTGCTGAGGATTCTGCGTTTGTTGAACGGCTTTGGGGGCGTTTCGATAGCCGTTCCACCATTGCTAAGTGCTTCTTCTGTTTCTCTGTTTCGTCTTCCATTGTGGCTCAGTCTTGTGTTTTTCAGATTCCTCAAACTCAATTCATACCAGATTCATGGAGTGGAGTTACGTGCTTCTACTGCTCTGTTGCTTCGATAATAATTCCAAAGTTATTTGTATTAGTTCATTGTGATTCGTGGATTGAGCATTTTCAGTCACATTTTAAAAGAAAACTTTAATTTACACAACAAATTTTAGAATTTAAAAATAAAATAAAATATATATATATATATATGAGATCTAATAAATAATATTATGAAAAGATTAATACAATATTATTATATAAATTATAGGATGAGTTGTTTTATGCATAACAATTTTTTGTTATAAATGAGCGCTTTGGTGCCACTTCTCTAATCAACACACTAAAATAAGAATTTAATTAAACTTCTCACGTAAATTCGACTATTTTTAATTAATTTTTTTATTCTATTAATAATTCCAAATATTTATACTTTTTAATTAAATTTATATAGTTTAGAGTGTTATATTATTAGCTTATCATATCATTTTGCTAGTTTGTTTTAGCGTATAATAAAATTTTGTGATTTGTTTATACAAAACTACAACTAATTTTTATTTTTTTCAATAATGAAAATATGTTGGATAACAAATTATTATTATTGTCACTACTAATAATGGTGATAATGAATTTTTTTTTCGTTGTAGATAACTTATTTTTATCGTTTTCAATGAATGTTGGATAACAAACTATTATTATTATCACATACACTAAAAATGGTGATAAAGATAAATAATGATGTGAAAATCACATGGAAAAATATAACAAAAAGACAAGTAAGGAAGATTATACAATTAGATAACAGTCAATGAAAGAAAAAAATTAAATAGTAAGTACACAATTGAAAAATATAAAAGTTTTGAGTATTCAAAAAATTTAATAAAGATTCAATTGAAAATACTTAAATTATAAGAGACTTAAAACTTAATTAAACTATAAACTTTATACTTAATTAAACCTAAACTCTATACTTAATTAAACCTAATCTAAGATGGAATAAATAGTTGAACAAAATTATAATAATAGGATAAACTAATAAGATCTCACGTAATCACTTGCCCTTCCAAAAACAAATGGATCACCAATCTGATTGACAATTTTTGACACTTTAAAACTCCGAAAAATGGTGATCATTTATGCAAGCAACTAAAAGCGAAATTTTAATGAAATTGAAATTCTAAGTTAAGAAAATGTTTATCTTAATTTGAAGGATATGAATCATGAATCTCTCTGGTCACAAAATGAAAGGCATAAACCTTCTCACAGGAACAAACAAAAATTACTACCAACAATATATTATAAACAATGAAGGATAATTTTAACCACTGAACTCTGTAAATTGCAAATTAAGTGTTAGCTCACGCAGCTTTTTCAGCTTCTGCAGCTTCTGCTGCTGCTTCTTCCTCCCGAAGCTTCTTTAAAGATGGAGGTGGTCTTACCACAATGCTCTTCTTCCATTTCTTATCAAGCTTTCTGGACAACCTCTTACCGATACCCTCCTCAATTTCTCTTTCCCGCTTCACAGTAAGCATGCGAGCAATCTGTATGGATAATTGCAGTCACAGTATCATTCACCTTAAATACAAATATAGACAAGAAATGCACAGCATTTATGTAGACTCCAGAAAAGGACCTCATTTACTGGTATTAGTAAAGCCCTCTAGCATCGTTTCATCATTTTAAGTTGTAAAGATAATAAGTAATATACTAATAAACAAGATGAGGCTAGATCAGGAAGGACAAATCGAAATTGTCTTCAATATTTCCATTGGGCATATCTTGTATTGAACATTGTAGCAAAACACTGTGATCCTGGTGTGCTGATTCTGCAACAGCTGAATCCTAACGCCCCCTCTCCCCGACTAGAGCTTTTATTGCAAGGAGAGATGAACACTGACAGAATGACAATTTCAGTTCTGACAGAATCTCGGTAGGATGTGGAGAAGGTCAATATAATTTAAAACATGAAAATGGTAAATGGCAGCACAAGTGAATTTTATTGGGATTTAAATTTAAAATTCAGAAAAAAGATTGACATATGTATCTGTTACAGCTCAACTGAGTGAAAATTATAACATGACCAAATGAACATCAGAAACCTGCTTGGACACACCTGGCAACATGAGTTAAAGACATTGCAACTACTTCACAAAGAAACCAAAGTACGTCTAGCAGAACTCAGAAAACATGCGGAAATTATGAGAGAAGGGCCTAACCAAGCAAAAGAAAAAGCTAGTTCATTGTATTTCTTACATATGTTGAATTACTATGCACACATGAATATATTTCTCACTTTATTTTCCTGTTCATAGCTTAGAGAGATGTGATGCTAATATGCTATAATTTTAATTTTGAAATAAAAGTTGGTGGGTCAAACAGGTTCTATGCCCGGTATTGGAATCACGCGTGGAGGTTGAAAGACCATTCGAGGTCTTACTCTGATCCAGTTAACTGTCAGAGAAATTTGTTTCTAACTGGCTTTCTTTTTTTCCAGATTCAGAAAGTAAACACAGTATGATAGGAGATTCAAATTTATGAGCTTAGATTGGATTAATTCATGTGAATCTAGAAACAAGAGTTCTCAAATCTTAACATTTTAATGAATAAATGACATAAATTTTGTAGTATAATCAATGAAGAGTTATATAAGCATATACAAAGCACGAAGAAAACAAGAAAGCAAGAGGAGTAAAATATATTAGTAGTTGAGTACACCATAAACTTGCATAAGGGTGCATGTGGACAAACAAATTAATTGTAACACATCATACGAGGTTTATGCCATAAATTTGATGTAAAACCAGTTAGAATAAGATTTAAAAGAGCTAATTTTAACAAGTCACACAAAGAAATTTATTGAAATAAGCTAAAAACAACTTGTGAGAGTTATAAGCTATTTCTAGAAGCTCATACGCTCAACCAAACGCCAGTTGAATTACTACCGATTTATAGCCTCTCACCTTGCCTTCGAAATTTCAATGTTCATCTCACTGCTGAACCAGATGAAAACCCCTTTTAGTTTCAAACTTTACCCTAAAAGACAGAGAGGAAAGAATGGAAACAGGATACGCTTCAAGGCTTCTTGCCACTACATTTCCCTTTACAAAAGGCGAGCTAACACTTAAGAAAGTTTTACAAAAGGGCCACTACTACATTTTTACTGCAATGTCAAGGCTTTTAGAGTCTCTACAATCGCAACGTGACCGCAATTGGGGCCCCATTATTCATAATTTCAATCAATGTCAAGTATTGAGACAATTTCCGGCAATATCAAGTATAGGGACACGACTGCAAGCGCAATTTGAAACATTCTCAGGCTAATCATAATAGGTAACTTCAAAATGAAAGCAGAGAAGACCAAACTAAGCTCTCTCACACACAAACTTCCATAGTCATAGCTTGTAACCCAAAAAATAAATATATATTAACCTATGCACGTAATCTTATTTTTGAGTTCAAGTGGCAAAATTAGAAGGGAAGAACAAAATGAAGTACCCTTTTGCGCATACGACTGAATTCACTGGACTTGAACTCGTTGCGAGCGGATTTCTGAAGGCGAAGCATGACAAGCTCGCCCTTAAGGTCGACAACCTCTTCGTTGATTTGTTCGGTGGTGAGTTGTCTAATTTCCTTCAATTCCTCCACCCTCTTGGCCATCATCACCACCGGCACCGAAGCGGTGCGTTTCGTTGGTGGAACGGAGCATGTGGCAGTGCGACGGAGCTGAATGCCAGTGAAGGAAGATTTGAACTGTAACGGCTTCGGGAGAAAGCTTATGGTTGAAGAAGAAGGCGAAGCCACAGAGAGACTCAACATTCTCTACGCGCTCTCTCTCTCTTCTTATTACCAGTGAAGTGGATGCAATACAAGAGTGTTGCAGATAAGATCCAACTTCGTTTTCTTTTATGCGCTACCCCAATTTTTTTTTTACGTTGTTTTTGCAACATTGTGTGAATTAAAGTAATTTTGTACCAGAAAAAAAAAATATCGGCAATTTTGTTAATTTTTAAATATTTTATCATAACAAATTGTACGATTTATTATTTGACACATGAGAAGCACTGGTGTGATTTATTATTTTAATTGTGTTTTTAGTATTCGAAAATTAGATTAATTTTTAGTTCCTCAATTTTTAAATATTATAACATATAAACTATATTATATTTAAAATATAATAGTTGACAATATTTAAAGTTTTTTTTAAAGGAATAACATTATTAAAGTAATCATACATTATATTTCATAAGCCCGATAATCAAAATTGTACCGGTATGGCCGAGAGGCCGAGGGGCCGAGACCTTAGAAGGCTTGGCCGAGAGGCCGAGACCTTGGAAGGCTTGGCCGAGACGGCCGAGGGGCCGAGACCTTAGAAGACTTGGCCGAGACCTTAGAAGACTTGGCCGAGAGGCCGAGACTTGAGAAGACTTGGCCGAGACCTTAGAAGACTTGGCCGAGACGACCGAGACCACTGGAACATGGCCGATGGCCGACCCATGCCATGATGATTTGGCCGATGGCCGACCCCTATTACAGTTAACGCTCAAACCAAG